>CAACVC010000223.1_pt1 | contig 13039 bp, 15 predicted proteins | sample 2381761 | NCBI WGS metagenome assembly CAACVC01 (sample SAMEA5211966, study PRJEB30684) | marine metagenome | biome: Marine; feature: Epipelagic; material: Water | collected 2015-10-15 | depth 45 m
CTGTTTCCATTTCATCGCTTGTTGGATTTCTACCTTGTGCTTTCATCATACCTTCATATTTACTAATAAATGAACTCTTAATTCTACCTGCTACAAACTCATCTTGAGTTGGATTATAATACATACCAATTAACCTAACATTAGATAAAGTGTATGTGTATGATGCTGAACCGCTAATTCTTTGTAAGACATTATTTGTAGGTGCTAAATTAAGATTGATTTTAAGTCCCATTAGACCCTGTTGTCCTAAGAAAACAGGTTGCGATTGAAGTAATCCAGTATATAGAGGTAATGTATATGATTTATTTTTATGTGTTTCTCCATCAGGGTCTAATCCTACATTATGATTATTATTTTGTTGCGATTGCGATAGACCTTCATTAGTTCCTCTTGATGTTAATTCAACATCATCTACAAAACCACAATTATATAATGTTGCTACACATTTTGGATAATTCCTTATACTTTCTAATGTTAGATTGGATTTATAACTACTTATGTCTATTTGTTGAAAACAACTATGTAATCCATTTACACTTGATACACCGACTTCTGTTCCAGTCACGGCACTACCACTTGTATTAGTAATAGCAAAATCAAAATGAACTCTTAATGAATTACCAATTAAATATTTTTCTACATCACCAATAGCAAATTGGATTACAGGACTTCCATTATCATAACTATATTCACCAGTTGTGCTTCTATTGAGGGGTTCTATATTAAAATATTCTACACTCATATATTTATTAAATATTTTTTTTTTTAACTTTAATAAATATAAATAATTAGTAAAAAACTTCTAATTCACCATTCGCTACTCTAATTCTTCTAAGAGATACTACATAATGATTAAATAATGTATTATGTGCTAAACCATTAGATGTTGTATTGATTTTTAACATTAAATCTTTACTCTCTAAGTTTAGTGTTCCTTTTCCATAAGACACCCCCCTTGCTACTAAGAAACAATCTTTAAAACTTCTTAAATTATTAACTGGATATTCACATCCTTCTAAACCTTTCATAACTTGGTCTAAATGTATTTGTTCTGGTAGAGTATTAGCAACTCTATTTAAATCAACTAATTCGCTCGGTTGATTTTGATTAAGATAGAAATATTGATAATCTGTATATCTATCATAAACTCCAACTTGATTATTATTTTGATAAGTCGCAGTTTGAACCCTTACTGGAACTGATAGAATACTTTTAATTCGTGTATTAACAACTGGAATATGACTAACGATAGCAGAATTACCACTATTAACACTTGATAAATAATTAACAGGTGTAATTACATCATAATTATATCCCTGATTACTTGATGCTAAATTAACTAAAGAGTTTTCCCATTCACTACTTGGACTAATCTCACATACAACCATACTTAAATCACTAATTTTGTAAGTTCCAGCAATAGTAGAACTATCTACACCAATAATACCATTACCACTATAAGTATGTGCTAATGTTCCTCCTGAAAAGTAGCATCTAAAAGCACCACCTGAAAAATCAATTTTAGTTAGACTTCCTAAACTATCATTAGAACCAGTTGGATTACCTTGATTATATATTTTCATCTGTTGTCCTATACTAAAAGGCAAACAAGCAAAACCATAAGAAGCATCTAATCCTTTACCTTTATCCATTGATAGACCAAAAGGGTCAGTTCCTGTAATAGTTCCACTTGGACTACCACTTGCTTTTGGATAGTAAGTGCTTCCTAAAGTAGAAACATCACCATTAGCATTAGTAGTCATAAATACTTCTTTATCTTTTCGTAGTTGAATTTCTACTCTAAGACCTCCAGTAAGAGCATTCGCCCAAACTTTATTATTTCTAAATATTCCTGTGTGTAAAGGTAATTGAATACGCTGTTTAACAGATGATTTCGCTTCAGTAATAGAACCTGTAGTTCCTTCGCTATAATGATTTTGAAACTGAGTATATTTATTTTCATTAAGAGGGTCATTAGCAATATCCCAAGTAGATACTAATTCGGTCATAGATTTTTTATCTCTATCTCCTGTCTGTGTTAAAGTATATTCATATAATACATCAGTATAAGTGTTGTAGTTTTCAATTTCTTCTAACAATTGTGCTGAATTACCTGCTGAGTATATACGGATACTACGAAATAAACAAGATGCTCCATTTCTTAATAGATTTAATGCTGTTCCATCACTATTTTCAACTTCTAAATCAAATGATAGATATGATTGCGATGGGTCAAAATATTTAATGTTAGGGGGTATATAAATATCAATTTTTCCAGCACTTGATGTAAAATCCTTACCATTAAGACTTTCAACTTCTATCCAACTTGTAGTAATCTCCGCCTTTTGAGGTGCTTGAAAAAGTGTTTGACTTTCATTATTTTCATAATTATACTTAGCAACTTCCATATATTTATATAATATATTTTTTTTTTAAAAGTTTAATGTTCCACCTTCAGTATTTGCTATGTTTTGTGCCTGATTACCACCAGTAATATCTTGAGCGTTAGGTGTATTACTTAACATCTGCTCTTTCGCCCTTTCTTCTTGTTTAATTTTTTCACCTTGTAATGCCCCTTTAATTAATTCATAACCACCAACTATACCAGCACCAATATCACCAATTTCACTAACAATAGGTATTTGAGTTTCTCCAACATCCATAAGACCTTCTCCTAAACCTCTTACAATTCCTTCAGTTGTATCTCGTCCTTCAGTAGCAGTTTGAACTGATTTTTTTGCTATATTTTCTTCTAAGTTTGGTGTATCACTTCCAATATTTTTAACAGCATCAATTTCATTACTATTTGATAATGGATTTCTAACATTAGAAGAATTATTGTTAACTATAGAAGTTGGACTTCTCTTAAATACAGCATCACTATTATCTTGAAGCATTTGTTCTCTTGATGATAGAGGTTCTTGTATTCTATAATCACTTGGATTTGATTTAAATACTGCCCCTGTATTATCATCTAAATTAGAAGTCATTTGACTTCTACCTTTCAATCTATCTGCTACACTTACTAATTTCTTACCTGCTTTAGTAGATATTTTCCCTCCTTCTCTTAGTCCTCCTGTTAATCCTCCAGCGATTAAAGGGATACTCATTCCTTCTTGTATTCCACTCCTAATATCACCTATTTTATCACTTATTTTATCAACACCTTCTGCTACTGATTGATTATAACCTGATAATGAAGATTGTAAATCTTGGATATTCATATATTATAATATTATTTTTTTTCTACTTCTATCGTTAGTTCTTTATTTTCACTATCAAAGTTATTTCTCTTTACATCAAATACAGCGGTGCCGTGTGTTTCTTCACTCCATAATAGATTATCAAATCCATCATATGCTCGTTGATTAACAACATCTAAATATAAAAATCCATATTTATCTTTTTTTATTACTTGATGATATAAGTTTAAAAAATTATTTTTTCCTCCAACACAAAATGCTAATTCCTCCGCCATTTTTAATAATTCATTCATATTTGGATTTTGTTTTATTATAAATGCTTTCGTATTATTTCTAATAGGATGACTTAGTTGTTTATATACCTGAATTGAAAAAACTAAATTAATTCCAAGGTGGCGATGACGCGTTGCTAATTGACTTATTCTACTATCGTATTTACTACATCCATTCTTATTAGCACAATCATCAAATATCATTAACATTAGGGGCTGGTCTTGGTATTCTTCATCACTTTCTACTTTTTGTATATTTTCAATTTCTTCAATAAGACTATCATTATATTCTTCAAAAATAATACACTTAGGGTCATTACGAAAACTCCACATACTTCTATCATTCTTAGCACTTGGTGATATTAATACTATATAATCAAATAAATCATAATACCATTTATATACTAAACTATTTATAAAAACAGATTTACCTGAATTCGTAGAACCTATTATACTAATGATAGTCTTTTTAGCAATATTTGGTAATATTTCGTTAGGTTCTGCTTTTAATATAGTTTCATAATCATCTCTTTCTTTTAACATACTGACTGATAAGTCATTATAATCGTGTTTATACTCCTTCATATTATATAATAAAATATTTTTTATCTAAGGTTCATCAATATCTTTTGTCTTGCTTCATTTTGTTTTCTAACAACTTCATTATATCTTTTTTTCTCATTTTCTACTAAATATTTTTCAGCATAATCTTTCATTTGTTGTTCTGTATATCTTTTATCTTCATAATATCTATCTTGTTGTTTATTTCTTCTAACCTTAGGTTTATAAATAATTTCTTCTTCTTCACTTGAACTATCATCTTTATAATATATTATCTTCTTCTTTTTCTGTTTTGGTTTTGGTTTATTTTTTTTTGGTATAGGTTTATATACTATTTCTTCTTCACTACTTTCTTCATCAGTTTCTTCATCTTCATAATCGCTTGGTTGGTCTTCATATAATTTAACTTGTCTTTGTCTTGATTTTGGTTGTGGTTGTGGTTCTATCGTTGGTTGTTTTATTTCTCTATCGTTAGAAGAATTATTAACAGGTTTTATAGAAAACTTTTCTGTTTCTTGTTGGATATATTCTTTATTCTGTTGCTTCTGTTCTCTACTCTTTTTTTTTTCCTGTCTAACTTGTAGGGATTTTGCTCTTGCTTTTGCTAATGCTGATTTTTGTGCTTCACTTAATACTCTTTTCTTTCTTTCTTTTGGTTTAGGTTTTTCTTCAAATACTTCTGTAGGTATGATTTTTTCTTCTATCGTTGGAGGTTCATGTTCTTCTATCGTTGGTTCTTCTTTTTTTTCTACAACTTTCGGTATATCCATATTCGTCATATATTTATACAAATATTTTTTTTTATACAAAATATTTCTACAAACATTAGAATAATTATTCTTCTATCGTTAGAAGAAAAAAGTTTCTAACGATTTAATCTTGTAAAATAAATTATAGCATATCTACATTCTCCATTTTGTATTGTTTTATGTTTATTATTTTTTCCATCATACTTAAACCATTTCCTATCATTTTCAACAAATATATCATCTTCAAACATAATACCTCCATCACCAATACCAATACAATATGATAATCCACTATTATTCTTATCATAGTGCCAGTTAGTCTTAGTATTTTTATTAACTTGTATTGATGTATATTCAAAATCAGGATTGTGTAATTTAATTAGTTCTCTTAATGCTTCTAAAAGTTCAGGATGTTTTCTATTGTTAGCAGCAGGATATAAACTTTCTTTATACCAATAATTTTTAACTAATCCCAAACACATAGCAGTTATTTCTTCATCTCCATAGAATACATTTTTTCTATCTTGGTTTTTATCATTTTTCTTTTTTACTGGAAACTTAGTATTTTCCAACATACATTCTACTAATGTTAGATGTTCTAATTCTCTATCATAAACTTCTTCATAATTACCAATATTTTCCATATACATTATAGTATATTTTTATTTTTTGTATTTATCCCATATTGCTTTATCAACTTGTCTTGCTTTACCACCTACTATAACTGATGCTAACCTTGCCCTCGCCCACTGAGTAGCAGTAGTATTCGGTCTTGAAGCAGAATTAACATACGCACCACGCCCCTTGGATAATATTTTATTTATACCTGTCTGTGAAATAATATTTTTAGAAATATAACTATCGTTAGTAATTTTTGTTCCATATCTTTTTTCAAACTTAACTACGTGCGAACTTCTTTTTGTTGGATAATTAACTTTCGGTCTGGGTTTAATAGTTTTACTTTCAATTGATTTAATTTGTTTTTTTCTATCAGCAGGGGATAATGATTTTGGAACATATTTTTCTTTATACTTTTTTTTCTTTTCAACCATATATACTATCGTTAGAAGAATTATTCAGCACAGGGGGGGGTAAAAAAATATATATATGGGTTTTCTCATTTCCCTTTCACCCTTTCGCCCTTTTATACTTTTTCTTCTATCGTTAGAAGATTTATATAATTTTATTAAAAGTTGAAGGTATAATATGAAGACCAACAGATGTTGCTTCTTCTTGACTATGTCCTGTAGAATAATTATAACCATCAAGATTATCACATATACTTCCATCTTCCCATACAACTTTTATTTCTATTTCACTAACATACATTCTTTCAGCATTATTTATTGCTACATATGGATAATCACTATTGTTAACATAACTATTCTTAGTTCCAGGTTCAGTTGAACCAACACCATCAGGTAATCTTTGTATTCCCAATACACCACATTTTCCAATTTCACCCATTTGACTACTCATAGAAGTAAATGTAGGACATAATACAAAAAAACTTCTTTTATTAGCATCACTTGTTAAATAAGCAGAAAAAAAATTAAGTCGTATGTATGAATAAGGTTCTATGACTATCGGTTCTCTAAAACTATTTTTAAAATTAGCAGTTGTATTATATTGATTAAAATTATGGACTTGACTACCATTACCATTATAACTTGTTAGTGTATAAAAACTCATATATATATATAAATAATATTATTATTCTTGATTTTCAAATCTATTAAACTTATATTTATGATTTATAGCAGTTAATAAATCATTTTTATTAAACATCATTTTATATTTTCCATCTTGTTTTTTAATTTCTATACTCGGTTCTTCAGCGTCAAAACCAAATACCTCTCTCAAATTATCTCTAATAGCAGTAGCACTTTTGGATGTAGATGGATGATTATTTCTTGTTCTCCATTTATTTAACATATATACAAAATATGAAATATCCAATTTAACATATTTATTTTCAATATCTCTTTTTATTTTTATGAAAGGTAATCTATCATCTTCATTATTATACCATTCATATCCTATCAATTGATAATCAAATTGTAATATTTTAGAATATTCTTTTATCATTTTTATACTTTTAGCAGTATCGGTTTCTTTTCTTAATTTTTGTTTTGTTAAATATGTATTAAGAGGTTGTTTAGTCTCAACAAAGTTTCTTGTTTGATATACAAATAACATAGTATCATAAAATCCTCTATAGAACTCTTCTTTATTTCCATCATCAATTTCTTTATAATCCACACCACCACATTTTTTATCGTAATTATGACCTTGTCTATTAAATGAATATCTATATATCAATCTTAATTCTTCTGCTTTTGGATACATTCCATAATCAAAATCTTTAAAATTACTTTCTATTAGATATTTAAGATAAACTATCTCTACAGGTATGAATGCTTCTTGAATAGTTTGTCTTGCTTCAGTTTGAGGTATATTATAACCAAAATTATAATATCTATCACATTTTTCGCATCCACATTTGAAATTCACTATGAAATCATAAACTACATATGGAGCAATTTTTCCTGTTGGAGTATCAGTATTGATAAGTTTTTCCCAACTTTTTTGATGTTTGATAAATGCTTCCATATCACTTGGAGTTTTACCTTTCACAACAAATGTTCTTCTATCAGTATCTTCAATCTTAAGACATTTAGTATAATTTGTCGTCATAAACAAATGATTACAATTTAATACTTGTCTTGATTTTTGGAACTTCGGTTCTACTATATCTTTAGGGTCAGTAATAAGACTTTTAAATCTATTGAATAATGGAGCGGTTGATTTAATATCACCTTCTTCATAACCCAATAGAATTGTTTTATATCTCAATTCACTAAATCCACCAAATATTTTTGTAATATCAGGAGTTGTTTTATAGTATTCTTCACCAACCATTCTACCAAGAAAATCTACAAATGTAGATTTACCAAGACCAGTAAAATTACTAACAAAACAAATCATAACATTCATAGATTTTTGTTCAGGGTATAAAAACATTTTTCTTATAAAATGAAAGCAATAATCATATAATACAGGGTTGTTTTCACATAGTAATAATAATTTTTCTTTCCAAGTATCAATAATAAATCTTCTATCGTTGGAAGAAATATCATCTATACTTCTCAATCCACCTTGAAATCCACGGAAGGCATTTACAAATACTAATCCATTTTTTTCTATAAAAGGTTCATCTATACTCGGTTTAAATATATAGTCGTGGTATTTTCTTTTATCACTATCTTTAATCCACATATCAATAAACTTAAAACATTTCTTTTTAATAAATATATTAGCATAATCAATATATTCATCTATGAAATCATTTTTTTTGTATTCTTCATATATTTTACCATCATCAAATGTTTCGTGTATTTTCACATAGATATTTTTTACTTTAAAATTATTTTCTTCAAACAATTTTTTAGTTGATTTATAAACTTCAGCACTATAAATATCCAAATCATCAACATTACTATCAGTTGTTTCAGTTTCTACTTTATCTTCTTTTATTTGTTTTTGTATATCATTATAAGCATTACTACCACATTCTTTTACAAGATAATAGAATAAGGTTGTTGAATTAAGAGCAGGATATTTATTTGGAGTATCATATCTCATCCAATAGTTAAATTGATTTATACTATGTTCTTCATCATACTTATCACTATAAGCAGAAAAGTCTTTAAACAAAGTCAAACCAGTTTCACTAAAATCAAACTCATTACCAATAATCATACCAATAACACACCAATCAGTATAATCTTCACTATATCTTTGTAATTTGTTTAATACTCTTGAATAAATATCTACATCATATGTTGTTTTTTCTTTTTTAACATACTCTTTTAAACCTTTCTTTTTAAGACTATCATTTTGTATTTGTTCTATTTCTTTGTATCTTTTATTGAACTTTTCAGTCTTACCATTTACTTTGTATTTACTTTCAATAGCAAGGTTTCCAAGTTTATAATCAATAATAGCATTAAAGAATGTTTTGTTAGTATCTACCAAATGAAGTAATTTATCATCTATCGTTGGAATACCATTAACCCAATTATAATCACCTATATTGGATTTACTACCAGCACCAATCAATAAACCTCCACTACCTCGTATATCTATACAACTTTTATTATCACCTTTTCTTGTATATAAAACATTTTTATATTTGTAAGGAATGTTAGTTGTATTAATATCTAAATCTTTATTATATATGTGTTCTATATGTAGACCATTTTTACCAGTAATTGTAATAAACTTATAAGTTTCAGCAAACTCTTTAGAATAACCATATTTCATCAATTTTTCTACAACTGATATTTTTGAGTAATCATCAATATCAATACCAATAAAATTACTTATTTTACCAGCATATAGAATAATTGTGTTAGGGTTTTCTACTTTATCAAATCTTGGATAATCAAAGGGTTCTTTATGTTTCTTACCAGTAATCCAAAATGTATCTTTTGCTTTTTTCAATTCGCCTTTATTATCAGGAGCATAAGATATGGATTTCGTAGAAGAAGTGTATTTCCAACCAAGATTATCTAAAACTTCAAGCATATTATTTCTACAATTATTGTCTTTAAATGATAAATTAGAAGAAGACATAATATAAATATGAAAATAAAAAAAATCTCAGCACGTATCAATTTTTATAAAATTATTTTCAAAAACAAAGTTCATCAATTTTTTTCATTTTTTTTTTTTTTTTTATTCTAATAATAGAATAAATAATATTGCTATAATGTAAATGATGGGTTGTGTTAATTATCAAAAAATGAGGAAAGCGGAAGTTGTTGATAGATGTAAAAAATTGGAAGAGTTATTGTGTATAAAAAATAAAAATATTGCTTTGGAATTATCTACTAACGATAGTAAAAAAGTTATAGATAGTAATATAATAAAATCAAAATATGGAATTGATTATTATTTTAATACAGAACGAGATGAAGATGAAGTATGTATAAAAGTTGATTTTAAAAATAATACTTAAAAGATTATTGTATATTAATGTATATGAAATACCGAATTCTAATTGTAGCAGATGGACCCCATATACCTACAGGATACGGACAGCAAAATTATTTACTAACAAAAAGATTTACTGAATTAGGACACGAAGTAATCTGTTTTGATACATCTTACCCTATGGACGATTTGAAAGGTGGAGTATATAATATAAAACAATTTTTAGATGAATATTTTGAAAAACAAAAAAATCATTTCCATCCATTTATAAATATTGGAGATAATATTAAAAATGCTTGTATATGTTTTAAAAGAAGTGATACAGCACATCCATACGAAGATATTGCCTATTATATAAGAAAAACTCAACCTGATATTTTTATAATTTTAAAAGATTTAAATAATTATATTACGAGTAGATTTGCTATACCTTCTATATGTTATGTTCCTATTGATAGTTTCCCTGTATCCCCTGATATTACAAGTAAATTAAATTGTTTTGATAAAGTTATTACTATAAGTGAATATGGAAAAAAACAATTAAAAAATTATAATGCTGATTTTATATCCCATAGTATAAATTATTCTATCGTTAGAGAAGTCATGAAAAAGGATAAAAATGAATTAAGAAAAAAATATGGTATTCCAACAGATAAGTTTATTGTAGGTATAATAGCATCTAATACTGAATCTAACAATAGAAAAAACTGGGATTTCAATATATCTGCTTTCAAAGAGTTTAATATTAAATATCCAAAATCATTTTTATTTATAAATACTCTAATGAGTGGAAAAAGTAATAATCATTTAATAAAACATTGTAAAAGTGGATTGGATTTAAATTATTATATGGATTTAATAAATCTTTCTAACGATAGATGGACTACAATTCCAAATAAAATGTATAGAAAATATGATACAGAACAGATATACGAACAATACAGATGTTTTGATGTATTATTATCTTGTAGTGCTGGAGAAGGATGTAGTGTATGTTTGTTAGAAGCACAAGCGTTAGGGACACCTGTTATAACTACTGATTATACTGCTATGACTGAAAATTGTTTAAATGGTGAATTAGTAGAACCATATTTTCTATCATATAGACAAACAGATAGTTTTTTTGCTATACCAAAAATAGAACAAATTATAGAAAAATTAAAAAAAATATATAACAATCAGGATTGTTATATAAATAATCAAGTTGTAGATTTAATAAATAAAAAAACAAATTATAAAATAAATGGGGATAAATGGATTAAACTAATAGATGAAGTAATAACTAATTGTAAGATTAAGAAAAACTTACAATCATCTTAATATTATCTTTTTCCATTTTAGTTTTAGTATTGTTAGGTTTTCTTTTTAATTTTGGATGTAATAAACAATTTGGACTACTCATTTTATGTATTTTATACATACTTTTTCTTATTAACATATCACATTTATCACAAAATATATGTTTAGATTGATAATCACTATCAACTAAACATAACATTATTAACATATTATAATCATCTTCATCTTTTACTTCACCATATGTGTTGTATATCATTAATATTAAGAAGATTTTTGTTGTTGTTGCGATTTTCTTTTAATATGACCTTCTCTATTTTTTTTTTGTTTCATATTTCTATATTCGGTATTATTAGCATATTTATCTCTGTAATACTTATTTTGTCTTTCTCTTTTTTCTAACATTTGTTGTTTAAAATTAACTAAATCTTCATACTCATCTTTTGTAATCATAATCTTTTCAATATCAGTAGTCATTATAATATTTAAAAGATTTAATCTTTTAAGTATATATATGATTAAAAATAATAAAATGGAAAAGTTTTTAGGTGGAGATAGAAGTGATTTACAACAGAAAGTAAGTAAGATAGTCAATCAAGATGTTATTGATACATCATTTTCGCATACATTAGGGATTGGTATAAAAAACAATCCAACAAAAGAAAAATTATTACCTGAAGATATATTTGCTTCTAACGATAGAAGAAAAAGTAATAAAAAAAATAAATGTAATTGTAAAGATGCCGAAAGCAACGGAAAATTGGAAAAAAAATAAACCTCTATATAAACCTGTTCATAGTAGTAGAGCAGGAAAGAAGGGGATGGTATATGTGATGAAAAATGGTAATAAAAGATTAATACATTTTGGAGATAGTAGTATGACTGATTTTAAAAGAGGGGCAAGTAAGGAACAGCGTAAGAGTTATTTAGCAAGAAGTGGAGGGATAAGAAATAAACAGGGAAAACTTACAGCAAATGATAAGAATAGTGCTAATTATTGGAGTAGAAAAATAAATTGGTGATTATTCTAATCAAATATCTAATATAATATATATGAGTAAATTAGAATGTTGGACGAGGGAGAGAAGTAATAATAGTAGATATGTTGTTTGTAGTGATAGTAAAGGGCAAAAAAAAATATCCAATAATAATATGGTAAAAGAAAAAAAGAAACCGCCAGTTCCAAAAGTAAGACAAGGTAGAGGTAAAAATAGAAATCCACCAATTATACAAGATGCTATTGATAGTTACAAATTTGATATTATACCGATGATGGATATATCAAGAGGTTCAACACAAAGAAGAGTAGAACAACAAGATAGAAGAGAACAATTTTTACAAAGGGATAGAAGAAAAAGATTTGTTGATATGACTGAAAGAGGTGATAGAGATAGTAGAAGAAGAGCATTTAGTAGGACATTATCTAATCCACAACAATTTATGGGAAAAACATATAAAGCACCTCAGGAAGTAGTAAATCCAAGATATGTAAAAAGATTTGAAAAAGTAAAAAAACAAGTAGCAGAAGGTAATTATAAGTCTAAACAAGCGGAGTATAGAGCGAAAAGACAATTACAAAGTCTAACTGAATATATGGATTTGGATACAAAAAGAAAACAAGCAAAAACACCTGATGAATATACATCATTAAGTCAAGCGATGGAAAGCGGTGAGTTTATGAAATGGGAGAGATATAATACATTAAAAAATAAAAAACAAAGAGAAAAGAAAAGTATGTATGATGTTTAAACTTCTAACATTAGAAGAATAAATAATTTATAAAATGTTAAAATTATTATTAAAAAAAACAAATAATCATTTAAAGATTACAATACTATAGAGATTATAATGGATAATCTTGATAAAATTAAAAATGATGTATTACAATCGCAACAGCAATTTTTTGATTTATTAGAAGAAGGTTCAAGACATCATATCAACGAGTTTAAAAAACAACATA
>CAACVC010000212.1_pt2 | contig 13023 bp, 31 predicted proteins | sample 2381761 | NCBI WGS metagenome assembly CAACVC01 (sample SAMEA5211966, study PRJEB30684) | marine metagenome | biome: Marine; feature: Epipelagic; material: Water | collected 2015-10-15 | depth 45 m
TTTAATTACATATGCTATTGGAATAATGTCTCCAACTGTTACCACTGAAGTGATGGTAGACGGTGGTGTGTCAATGATGTTTTCTACTGATGACTTTAGTTCTTTTGTAAACGACCCACAATTCGGCACAGGCGCAAGAGTTCAGAATAACTTAGGAGACGAAATAGGCAGTATTCCTTTGAGTGGTTCACTTATTTATAAAAACACAAATGCAAACACGAAACTTCAAATGAGAGTTTATGCAAACACTGCTGGTTCTTTAACTTATGAGCTTGCTGAAAACGCAAACGAGCTTACAGGTGGTACATTTAATAATGGTGGTCAGTCAGACTGTACATACTTTAGCGTAGTGAGGATTGCATAATGCCCTATATAGGAAAACAGCCGCTTACTGGTAAGTTCCAAATCGTGACTGTCCCTAGCGCATCTGCTACGGATACTTACGCAATGACTGTCGGCGGTGCGGCCTTCAAGCCAGCAACAGCAGAGCAGTTAATCGTAAGCGTTAATGGTGTGACACAAGCACCTGTGAGTGCTTATAGTGTATCAGGAAGTAACATCATATTCTCTGAGACACTTAGCGCATCTGACAACATTGATTATGTACTAGCTCTTGGTGAAGTAGCTAACAGCGTAGTTCCGACAGATGGTTCAGTCACAGCTACTAAACTAAGTAGCACAATCAGCCGTGGTGGTTCAGCGCACATCAGGGTAAACCCCAACAGCCTAGAGGCAGATACAACTATCGCTAGTGGTGAGAACGCTCTTGTAGCAGGACCATTTACACTGAACGCACAGTTGACTGTCAACGGCACATTTACGGTGGCTTGATATGAGTAAACTTTATGTAAATGAAATACATCCTAAGACGGCTGGTGGCACTGTAACTATCTCTGATGCAGTTATATCCAATGTACCAACGACCTCTAGTTATTTTTATGCAGATAGAAACGCAGGGGATGTTGGAGCAACAAATACTATTATCTTTGAGAGCGTAATAAGTAACGAAGGCAATGACTACAGTAATACTACTGGTATTTATACTGCGCCAGTTAATGGTTTATATTGGTTTTCCAACACATTTTTATCAACGACTGCCAATGATACTGATGTTGAAATACGAATTGATAATGTTAGTGGAAGTTCAGCTTTTGGAAAACACAGAGTAAACACGGACGCTAATCATGCAAGTTCAAGTTGGTCTGGTGTTACTTATCTAAATGCAGGTCAAAATGTAAGGTGTGTAGTTACAAACAATACTGTTCATGGGGGTGGTTCACGCTGGACAGTTTTCACTGGCTACTTAATTCGATAGGAAAAAGACATGGCTTCAATACTAGGAGTGGAAACCCTCCAACACAGCAACGGAACAACGGCGGCTACGATTGATTCTAGTGGGCGTATCTTACAGCCAGCTAAACCAGCAATTCTTTGCATGGGTAATAACGCTAATAACGTGTCAGTAGGTGACTTTACATTATTGCCTCCTGCTAATTTTGAAACTTCTACAAATGGTTTTGCACAGGGCGGTATGAGCTATAACAATACTAATGGCGAAATCACTGTACCTGTAGATGGCGTGTATTCGATTTACGGTCAGCTTTATAATAATGCTAGTAGTAATGATGCTCGTATTATTATTCGTGTAAACGGTACTGACAAGGCTTTAGGGCATATTGGTTCAGGGCAAATTGCGACTCCGGCTACGCAAATTGTATTAAATCTGAGTGCTGATGATAAGATAACTTTTATAAACCGAAATGCAACTTCGGTGTTTATGGGGGCATCACACACATTTTTCCAAGCGTACTTAATAGGATAGGAGAATACAATGACAAGTATATTAAAAGTAGACTCCATCCAGAACACGGCTGGTACTTCTGCTATGACTATTGATAGTAGTGGGCGTATTCTCACACCTGCTCGACCAGCGTTTCAAGTCGTTAAGACAGGTACTGACCAAACAGTCACCGCTAGCACCGCTACTAAAATCGAATGGACAACAGCAGTAACAGATGTTGGCGGTCATTTTTCTATTTCTAATAATGAGTACACTATTCCTGTGTCTGGAATGTATCACATGCAGTGCTGTCTCAGAGGTTCTGGTACAGCGGCTACATTGGATAGTGTTATCTTATATCTTTACTCAAATAACACTATGATAAAGAATTTATCTCAACTTAATATAAGAAGTAATGAGCTTAATAACAGTCATGTAAATGGTTCAGTAAACCTTTATTTGAACGCTGGAGAAAACATTTCCTTTTATGGCAGTGTGAGTGGGTCTGCGCCAAAGTTTGGTGCTGATAGTAGATTTACTTACTGTAGCGGCTTTTTAATCGGATAGGAGACAGACATGGCTTTAACGAAACTAAACAATCAGTCTCTTACCGCAGTGACAAACTTAGGGATGACAAAGTTAGAAACCTTTAGTTCAACTAGCTCTATTTCTAGCCGTGATATTAGTGTTGATTATTCTGCTCATACAAACTTTCGTTTGATTATGAATGTTGTCGGAGATGCTTCTAGTAACACAGATGGCAAAATGACATGGAAAAGAAGTGGTCAAGGTTCTTTTGATACAAGCGGTTATGGCGCACAAGGAGGGCTAGTGGATGCAGATAACAACCACTTAAATGAAAATGGCACTGCATCTTATTTATATTGGTTATTCTCGCAAGTACCAAACAGAGGGTTCACTATAGATATTTGGTTAAATGGAATTGGCTCATCAAGTCAAGGAAATGCAATGTCATGTTTTACTACCACATATGGATTGAATACAGGATTCTCAAGTTTCGTTTTAGGTGGCAGTTACTACGGCGCAGACGCTACAGACAGATTGACTGATTTGCAAATAGGCTTTGCTAGCGGAAACATGACGGCACTTCACTATACGCTTTACGGAATGGGTTAAGGCTGATGAAAGACGTACATACAGACATAGCGATTATTGGCGGCGGCATCACTGCTCCTCTTTGGGTCAATGCTTTAACAGGCTGGTTTGCTTTGGCTACTGCCATCCTATCTTTTGCTTTGGTTTGCGGCAGGGCTTACTCTATGTATCGGAAACGCAATGATAGCTGAAACCCTTGCGGGTATTGCTCTTGTTAAGTCGGCTGTAGATGGCATTAAGTCTGCTATTGGCACAGCTAATGACATAAGCGAGATAGCTGGGCATATAGATAATCTGTTTCTTGGTGAGCAACAGGCTCAGAAAGCTAGGAACAAGAAGTCTGGTGCCAGTCAGTTCAACGTTAATACTGTAGCCAAAGAAACGATAGATGCAAAGCTGGCGGCTGAGAAGCTGTATGAAGTATCTGTAATGGTAGACCAGCGTTTTGGTCACGGCACTTGGCAAGGCATTGTTAATGAACGTGCTAGACGGATACAAGAAGCCAAAGAGATAGCAAAGCAAGAACAGATAGAGCGTAACCGCAAGAACCATGAGATGATGGAGATAGCTAAGAGCGTAGGTATATCCCTTATGGCAATTATCTTTGTGGTTGCATGTATTACCTTCTCAATAATGTTTGCGAGTGAGTAATGTTTACAGCAGTCCTTATTATATGTGCTCCAATTCTTAGTGATAACTGCATAGAAGTTGTTGACGCTAAAGGCCCCTATGAAAAGCAAGCTCACTGCATTGAACGTGCTTTGCAAATGTTCCAAGATACTCAGATATTGTTTCCCCCACCATACAAGTCTGTTTCCTACAGATGTGATAGTAAATATAAGAGGGTCTAATGAGTGCTGAACAGTTAGTAGAATGGAAGATTATCCCACGCCTTATGATGCTTGTGATGACGCTTATGTATATCAGAGTTATTGAATGGGGCATTAGCTTAGAAGACTTATCTACACAACAGAGTGCCATGATAAGCGTTGTGTCTGGTGCAATGACAGGGGCGTTTGCAGTCTGGTTAGGTAGCGAGAAATGAAACAAGCGGCTACAAAGTTAAATGAGGCAAGCGAGATAACGATTCCTTTACGCAATCTTATCAGCATGATTGCTTTTACTGCCGTATCAGTTTGGGTTTACTTTGGCCTTACAGAACGCATCAGTTTCTTAGAACATAATCTTGAGCTTACTATGGAAGAAGTTGAAGAGAACGATAACTGGATAGATGACTTTGAGCCGCCTCAGTCTGTGCAGAATACAGTTGCTAGGGTTCATCAGCTTGAGATTGAACTAGCCAAGTTAAAGTTATTGATGGAGATGGGTGAATGATTCAGTTGCTAGGTGTTGTAGGTAATCTTGCCCAGACATTTCTTGAGGGCAAAGTAGACAAACAAAAAGCCAAGTCAGAGATTATGAAGACTGCGGCACAGCATGATAGCAAGTGGGAGCTAATCATGGCTGAGTCTACTAAGGGATCTTGGAAAGACGAAATAATTACCATTATAGTTCTAATCCCTGTTGTTTTGGTGTTCATTCCTAGTATGGAAGATGTAGTCAAGGCAGGGTTCGATAGGCTGAATGAACTACCGGATTGGTACCAAAATATATTATATGTTACTATTCTTGCAGGGCTTGGCCTTAAAGGTGTAGATAAATTTAGGGGTAAATGATGCCAGCAAAACGTGGACTATATGCAAACATCGCGGCTAAACGCAAACGTATCGCCGCTGGTTCTGGTGAGAAGATGCGAAAGGTTGGAGCAAAGGGTGCGCCTACTGCTAAAGCTTTTAAGCAATCTGCTAAGACAGCAAAGAAGAAAAAGAAATGAATGTAACTCAGCTACGGGTTGAGCTTGCGGAAGATGAAGGATGTAAGTACGAGATCTATTTAGATCATCTTGGCTTACCCACATTCGGCATTGGTCATCTTGTAACCAAAGAAGATAAAGAGTACGGCAAGCCTGTTGGCACAGTCATTGAGCAAGAGCGAGTACACCAAGTGTTCAATCTTGATATGGCTGTAGCTGTTGATGAGTGCAAAACTCTTTACTCTGATTTCGATGAACTGCCGGAAGAGTGCCAGCACATCATAGCTAACATGATGTTTAACATGGGCAGACCTCGACTATCAAAATTCAAAGGCATGAAGGCTGGCGTTGATGCTGGTGACTGGAATAAAGCCGCAGATGAGATGGTTGATTCTAAATGGTACACACAAGTACCGAATCGGGCTAGGCGTTTAGTAGACCGTATGAGGGCCGTGGAGAGCGACAATGCCTAAGTCTCCCGCATGGACCCGCAAAGCAGGGAAGAACCCCAAGGGCGGTTTAAACGCCAAGGGAAGGGCATCTTATAAAGGTGGCAAGCTAAAGGCACCAGTAAAAAAGGGCGACAATCCTAGAAGAGCCAGTTTCCTAGCTAGGATGGGCGGTATGCGTGGGCCTGAGAAGAAGAACGGCAAGCCGACCAGACTGTTGTTGTCTCTTCGGGCTTGGGGTGCAAGCAGTAAAGCTGATGCCAAGCGCAAAGCCTCTGCTATATCTAAGCGTAATAAGGCTAAAAAGAAAAAGTGACACGAAAGGGGGGTTTGTGGCCCCCCTTTTATTTATATTACAAAATCCCCGCCTTTATATATGTATATTGTAAGCTGGTCTTTTATCCTCTCTTGCGTCCAGATACCTTTAGCTGTTGTGCAGTCAGGCATCATACCTTTACCAGCAGGGAAGTAAGGCTCTAACTGATGAGCCTCACCGATTCGATACAATCCCCAGCCATAGCTAACAAGAGTGTCAAAGTAGTCTTCTGCAATTTGCGCGGCATCATCCCACCTCTTTTCTCTTTCTGTATTTAGAGAAACAACAGTCATCTTTCACTCCATCGTGACATAGTAGAACTTGGTTCCCGTTGTAGACCCAACCCCCGTCCATTACATTGTGTATCTTGTTGCAATATTCGCATTGAACATTTCGCACATAAGTAACGATCTTCGATTGTGGTTTTCGCTTCTTCATTGCAATCCTCACATAAAGTCTTTTCCATGCAACCTCACCAATGTTTTTCTAGGTATAAACCAAGTACCCCCAACACGCTCTGCTTCAAGGGAACCGCTTTTCAAAAGCCTATACATCTTATTCATGGTTTGCTTATTGTCAGAACCAAAGATGATCATACACGCTTCCTTGGCTGTGTATAAAAGCTTATCCTTTACATCCTCACGGTCACTAGAAGGGAATGTCATCATCTACTGGCTCCTCTTTAGCTGGTTCTGCTGGCTTATATTGATTGTCTATAGCTTCAGCCATCGGTTTTAATCCGCCTTGAGACACACCATCAGCAATATTATCTGTGCCAGTTGTGTCATACTCACGGATCTCAGCAATGTCGATGCCAACAGTGCCATCATCATTCTTAAATATCTGGACAGAATGTTTTACCCCAGCACGAAAGTTTATATCTGCTGGTGAGCCATCACGATAAGGTTGCCAGCTAGAATTACCGTAGGCTGATTTTGTTTTGCCATCAGTGTTAGGGAAACAACGGATCTTACAGATTTTAACATATTCTCTTCTACGCATTTTATAATCCTTTCGGCTTTAGTTGATTGCTACGCAAGACGATACGCTCACGCAGTAGTTTATAAATGTCAGGGAACTCATTTTTAGCTAGTTCCATGTGTTCTTTTACCCACGGTGTTTCGACCCAATGTTTAAAATCTTTCTGTACTTTAAGGTTTGGAAGCTTAGTGTTCACCTCACCCATAAAGTTGTTGATCTTTAACTTGATAGAAGGATCTACCTCTGGTTCTGGATCTACCTCTGGTTCTGGTTCTGGATCTGCAACAGGGTCTTTCTTTGCGTCCTTTTTCCTGCCGACTGCATCCATTTCATTAGCAGATGCATACTCACCACCAGCCAGACCGATAGAGCTTAACGCTCTACCGATAGCAGATGTTTCCGCATTTTCCAGTGCGGATGTTTGATTGACATGGCCTTGGCCTCTTACCTCTTCAGCCATACCAGAGCCTATCTGGATGCCATCAGCATTAGTGATGATAGCCTTGATAACTACACGCTCACCATCATTAACTAAGATAGATGTATTAACACCGCATGATATGCCAAAGTGTCTGCGGAAGGCTTCCATGCGATGCACAACTTGAGTGTACATCTTGCCGCCACGCTGTTTGACACCATGAGTTTTATTCAACTCATTCACAGCATCCATACATTTATTTAGATCGCTCATTATTTCTCCTCTCAAAATTGTCAGCTAACAGGTTAGTGAATACTGTAAAAGCATTTTGCAAATCAGTAAGTTGTTCGGTTAATTTTTTAACCTCATCGCGGCACTCATCTATGTGTTGCCACATTTCCATTTCTTGATCAGTCATAGCTATCGCTTCCCCAAGATTTATTGCCGTAAATTTGAACTGCTAATTGCATCATTTTGGTTAGCTCTTTAATAGAACAATCAACTGCATCTGCTTGAGATGTACCGTCTGGGGCCAAGCACCATTCTAACTCTCTATCAAGATAATGTTGACACGACTTAACAAAGTCCTTGTATTTAGGGATTTGCTGTAAAAGTTCATCTTCATTCCAAAGGTATTCATTGTCACCTTTGTCTGTGGCATCTTCATCCCATCCGTGGTCTTGTGGACTGAACCCATTATCAACACACACAATTTCTTCCCAGAAAAAAGTAATAGACTTCTCTTCTTCTAAGTATTTATGCTCAACGACAATTTCAGCATGATCAGCTTGATATACTTCGCACAAGTCAATGCTTTTGCTGTGTTCTAAAATTGCTGGCGTACATACCTTTTCGTATTCTGGTGAATAGAATGTGGCAATGCTATCTCTGTCGGGTTGATTTGCTTGCACAGCATCATCCCAGCCAAGTAAATCTGGTTTGCCTTTGCTGTCGAACTCTGGAAGCACAACATCGCTGTATTCTATATAAACCTCTGTGCATTTATATTTTCTTTTAGTCATTATCTTGCTCCATGTAATAATCTTTATGCCACATTATTAGCTGACCTCTGCCAGATGCACCCTTTGCCTTGCGGTCATCCACAAAGATAATTCCTTTTTCTTTTAGCTGTTTGTATCTAGCGGTGACTGTGCTATAGCGGTGTTGCGGCAGGGCATCTAGGACTTGATCAGAGATACATCCTGCCGCACGAAAGCTTTTAATAGCTTCCGCAACGGCACGTTCCATTGCACTGACTTCCAGACTTTGCGCCGCCTCACGGCTAGTCTGGGGGTCAGTCTGCCGATACAGCTTATAGGCTGGTGTATCGAATAGATCGTTCATCTGATTCTCCATACCTTTATTGCTTCTTTGCCCTTGCTGATGACAGAACGAGTGATAAGCTGGTTATCTGTATTTCTGCGATGCCAAGTAAAAATCCTAGCTGACTGTCTGCGATTTGGGCAAATGATGTAGTCATTGACTTCCATTCTTTTGCAAAGATTAGCAATCTGTTTAGGCGGGATTTTTCCTGCGTTATCATCAGGCCAATTAAAGGCAATTTCTTTACCTTCTTTTGCGCCACTAAAATAACCCCAAATTTGCTCGAACATTCTTAACTCCATAATTGTTTTGCGATATCGACCCATGTAGATCCATGCCTTCTAGCAATCTCATTGAAATCAGGTTCAACAAGAGAAGCTAACGTGCGCCATGAGCCGTTAGATGCTTTGAGAAGGTTTTGGAATGTAATCCACGACCTGACCACTTCAGCATACGCACGTTCTAGTGAAGGTTCTGTGAGTAATTCACAATTCTGTGAATTAGCAATGTGGTATCCAGATGCAGTCACAAAAAGCAGTGAAGGCATCTGACCAGTGGCTTTCCAATATACCGCCTGTTGCCTGACTTGTGACCATGTTGGCTCAGTCTTTGGCTTGGGTATGCGCCACGTTCTTGTTCCGTCTTTTTTAGGGGGATTGCGTAGGCTCAAGCTAATCTTTAGATCTGCTTGTATGCCACCCGCACTATAATCTTGGAAAAGCATAACAGGTACATCTAAACCATCTACGTTATGCCATCTCTGAAACTCACCCTCAAGTAAGTTTGCTTTGCTAAAACATTCTTGAACAGCGGCAACACCGTTCTCTATAATATCCGGCAGTGTTTCTCTGAAGGCTTCATTCTCTTCAGCATCTTTGCCGCCATCCCAATCATTAGGTTTATATTCATCAAACTTAGACATTGCAGACCTGATTGATTCAGCCATAGACAACCCCTCTTGTTGACCAAGAAGCTCATCATAATCCGTTAAACCTAAACGGGCATCTACACCGACCTGACCAGCTATACCAGCCATAGGCCGTGATGACATAGGAAACCGCATTTTGTGTTCAGCCATCCCGTAAAGTTTAAGAACACGCTGATCAACAGTAATGTTAGCATTGGATACGCTTTCATGCTTTGATGATAAACTCTTGCGATATTCTGGTAATTCATTCATAATCTGTTCCAATCAGTGGTTAGTAACCATTGTCTTACACAACAACTTGCAAGGCTGTCAAACTTTTTTTAAACTTTTTGAAAGCTGGAAGGGGATTGAGATGGAATATTATATTGAATGTTTAAAATGCAAAGGTAAAGGCTGGGTTTATGAATCTAGTATTCATGATCTTGGTGATGTAGTGCATGAGGATTGCTTTGCTTGTGAAGGCACGGGCAAGGAAGCAGTGGCAGAAGAATACTTTGAGGAGATTAGAAATGCCGGAGCCTTGTTATGACTTATCGCAGACCATTACCTGTCGTTACGCTCATCAAAGTGAGCCTGTTCCTGACGGTTGGCACTTCTCTTTATGTTTGGGCCATCATGGGTTTTCTGGGTATGGTATCTTGACCAGACAAAAAGATGACTTCTATCCAACACCAAGGGAAGCTGTTGAAGCCCTGATGAGTGTTGAGAAACTTCCTCATAGTATATGGGAGCCAGCTTGCGGCAATGGTGCTATCAGCAAGCCTTTAATAGAAGCTGGGCATGATGTTATATCTACTGACCTAAACGATTACGGCTACGGTCAAACTAATATAGATTTTATGATGGAGCATAAAGCTCTTGCCCCCGCCATAATTACAAACCCGCCTTACAAATTTGCAAATCAGTTTGTTGTTAAGTGTTTAGATTTGGAAGTTCCTTATTTTGCTATGTTGTTGCGCCTCGCTTTTCTTGAAGGTAAGCAACGAAGGGAAACTATATATAACAGGCAAGCACCAGCTAGGGTTCACGCTTTCTCTGAACGTCTTACAATGTGGCGCGGAGATGAAGAGCAACCAGAAGGCACCTCTGGCTTTATAGCCTTTGCTTGGTTTGTTTGGGAGCAAGGCAACACTGAAACTAAATTGGATTGGATATAATGGGTAAGCTATCTCGCAACAAGGGAGCTAATTTTGAAAGATGGATCTGTAATCAGATCGACCTAGAACTTGGCTTCCGTCCACAACGCAACCTCTCTCAATATCAGAATAAAGGGCAAGCAGATATAGTTATCCCTCTCTTTAGTATAGAGGCAAAAGCCTATGCAAAAGGACACACACACAAAAAAGATTGGTGGAAGCAAGCTTGCGATGAGGCAGGGAATCTTGAGCCTATCTTGATATATAAGTTTGATTACCAAGAGCCTAGAGCCGTTGTGAGGCTTGGCCTAGTTCTTCCTGATTGCATTGGCAATGAAAGAGTTTGCACCCTCTCTCTCAATGACTTGTGGTATGTGATGCGTGAAAAATTTGCAGAAGAGGGGATGGACGAAACAAAAAATCCATGATATTTAAGATTCACTTACATTGTTTTGCGGCAGTACTGTGTCGCATTACTGTATCTCTCTTTTTTTAAAAAAGAAAAGCAACGTGTCGTGTGACACATTGCCTCTCTGCTACGCGGCATTGTATTAGTTTTATTTCTTTATCTCAGTAACTTTGCTCTCTTGAATAAACCTTCTAAAATCGTGCGGGTTTTGATAGCTAAGAAATACCGCTAATGCTTCCTTCATTTCTTTGACTGTTGGCGCATCTTCTGAGTCATCAATAGAGATGTCTACTTTTAGACTAAACTGTTTTACCCATTTCATTTTTGCTTCCTCTCTCTCAATGCTTCGCAAAGCTTTTCTATTGTTTTAGGGATGGCTCTCTGTCCTGCTTCATAATATGCATAAGCTCTGACAGATACGCCTATACGATCAGCCATTTGAACCATAGTCAAACCAAGCCTAGATCGTTCTGCTTTTATTTGTTCTTTATTCATGTTATACCTCTCTAACTCAGATTGATTCCCTGAGTTGTTGTTGATTGTGTTAGGCTAGGCATTTTCTCCAATGGGTGCCTAGCCTTTCTTTATATTGCTCCCTCTCTCTCAATGGGTTCGCATAAACAGCTAATAACCCAACCGACAAGACGCGGAAGATCTTTATCATGGATCTGTCTAGATAAATCGCAATGCGATTGCTTGCCATAGCCATGAACAAACCAGCCCCCCTTTTTGTTCTGAATTTTCCAGTCTGTTCTTTGATCGTTGATCTGAATAGAAAGCAAGCCTTGTGCTGATTGCAAGACGCGCACCTTGTCGTAGCCTGTTACGTTGATCATGATGCTGTCCTCTCATCCTTAAACCCATAAATAACATTAGCCATAAAGCGGAAATATCCGTCTACAACACGATCACATAGTTGATCAGATGGGTTTTCGTCTATGCTTCCCATCTCAATGGCAAGATCTATGATCTCGCTGTTGTAACAAGCAAAAGGAATGGCTAGGCCAGCAAGCCATTCTTCAAGTGCTTTGAAGTAACCAACCCGATCAATATTCCATCCATGCTCTGACTCGAACCGATCAAAAAGATAATCGATCCTCTCTTGCTCTGTCTTGAACGGGTTTTCATCCTCATCAGTAATGTGATCCAGAATGTAAGTGCGATAATTCTTTTTGTATTTTGAATGATGAAGTTTCATTACTCTGATTCCTTTTGTTGTTGTGCCATTATTGGCGGTTTAAACACCTCTCAGCGTTTATCGTTGCCTTGCCAGTGTATTAGTACCGACAAGGCAATCATAAAGGCTGTTAAGCTTTAAAAGATGATTAGAGACACCCATAAGCAAGCGATCATCGTTGCTAGGAATAAAAAGCCGATTACAAATTCAGCTATTGTTTCAGTTGTTGTCATTATGCTGATTCCTTTTCTTCTACTGATCCACACTCTTGGATGAAGTTGCTTGCTTTCTGAGCTTGTGCAAATGCTTTGATCATTGCTTTCTTGTCGCTCTTGATAACTTCGATCCAGTTGTTCAGATACTTGGCATGATCTGCTCTTGGTTCTGAATCAATGCCTAGTGAGCAAGTGACAAAGACGGCTGTCAGTTCTGCGATCAGTTCTTCAAATGCGTATGCATTAGATCCGAACCGTCCGATCATTTTTCTGTCTAGCCGTGTCTTGTGGCCCGTCCAGTGCCCTAGTTCATGGAAGTAAGTGCTATAGTAAGCTTGTCGATCCGTGCTTGTCTTAGTGCCCGTAAAATCTTCTAGCACTGGCATCTGAATAAAATCCTCAGACGGTACATAAAAAGCTTTGTCGCCACCATGCTTCACAGTTGCACCAGTTGCCGCGATCAATGCATCTGCTTGTGCGTCCCTTTCTTTTGGCGTGATCTCTTTGACAGGCTTGGCATCGTATCCATCAACCTGATCAGCGTTAAATATTGTGAAGCTTTTAAGCAACGGGATCATCTTTTCCTCTTGTGTCTCTTTGTCGGTTATCTTGAACCGATCAAAGAATATGATCTGAGTTCCTTTTTGGCCTTTTCTAACTGTTGCTTTCTTTGTCTTCCATTGCTTAAAGGTCGCCCATTCATTAGATGAAAACTCATTACGCATTGCTGATATGGCAGTCAGAAAGATGTTTGTTCCCTGATAGGCTTTCCCTGTTGTTGCGTTCATGTGGCCCATGCCTGCGCTTGCTTTCCATGGTTTTTGCCAGTTGGTGCCATGCTCTTGCATAAGGGTTAGAACTTGGTCGGTGATGATTTGATTAAAATCTTGTTTCATTGTGTTGATTCCTTTTGTTGTTGATTAGTAAAGTTCGCAGAATACAGTCTTGTCGTGCCGCAAGAA
>CAACVC010000224.1_pt1 | contig 13012 bp, 12 predicted proteins | sample 2381761 | NCBI WGS metagenome assembly CAACVC01 (sample SAMEA5211966, study PRJEB30684) | marine metagenome | biome: Marine; feature: Epipelagic; material: Water | collected 2015-10-15 | depth 45 m
TACTTCCAGTTAATTCTGGAACAGGTGATAATAGATCTAAATTAGAACTTACAGGATCTGCTGCTATCTCAGGAACATTAAATCTAGAAGGCGCAGGGCACATAACAGCATCAGGTAATATAAGTTCAAGTGGAACAGTAACAGGTTTAACTGGTTCATTTAGTCATTTAGTAGGTAATTCACCTATTACAATTAATGATCAAACTACCTTTACCCTCCCTATTACAGCATCAGGTGGTTTTTCAGGGGAAGTAACAAATGTTTATCGTCCTATTACAACCCTTTCAACTAATCCCTTTACAGCAAGTAATGCTACTGCAGGTACATATTATAGAGCAGGTGGAAATATAACTTGTTCTATATTTTCTTCATCTTTAGTATCATGTACTTTAGGATCAGAATTTGAAATTATTCAAACTTCATCTGCTGGGTATGTTTTATTTGAAACAGGTAGTGGAGTAACATTAAATTCTAAAAGTAGTAATTTAAAATTAGCAGGACAATTTTCAGCTGCAACTCTTAAAAAAGTTGGAGATAATGAATGGGATTTAATTGGTGATTTAGGTTAATATATTTATAATAAAAAAAATGGATTATTCAAATAGAACATATGCTTTTGCAAACACTTCAACTATAGGAAGTGTAGACTTTTCTCAAGTAATGGAAACATCAGCTGATACAGTTAGAAAATCAATTGATGAATCTCAATTTATACTAAAATGGTACACAGCAAATGAACCTACCTTTATTACAGATAGTAGTGTAACATTAACTTGGAGTGGTACTCACTCTGAATGTTTAAATAAATTAACAAGTTCATTTTGGACTGATACTGGATCATTAGAACCTTAAATAAATAAAATAAATTATGTCAATTGTTACGAATAAAGAAGAAAAAAAGTTTTTAACTGAAGAAGAATTAAAAACACTAAAAGAAATTCAATCTCAAACTCAATCTCTCATTTTAGAATTAGGTGAAATAGAAATGGTAAAGTTACAAACAGAAAAAAGACATAAAGTTGCTAAGTCTTTTTTAGATGAACTTACAGACCGTGAAAAAAATCTCACAAAATCTATTTTTGAAAAGTATGGAAAATGCAACATTGAACCAGAAACTGGGGAGATTACTAAGTTAGATTAATTTAGCTTAAGATACATTATATTTATAATAAAATAATCTATTAATAAAATGGCAGAAACTATTGTATCACCTGGAGTATTAGCAATTGAAAATGATCAATCTCAAATAGCTCAACTTCCAATAGAAGCAGGTGCCGCTATTATTGGTCCAACAGTAAAAGGAAAGGTTGGAATTCCTACAATATGTACTACTTATAGTGATTACACAAGTAAATATGGTTCTACTTTTGAAAGTGGCAGTCAAACTTTTACTTATTTAACATCTATTTCAGCATATAATTATTTTCAAAATGGGGGGACTTCTTTACTAGTTACACGTGTAGTAAGTGGTTCATTTACTTCAGCAACTTCTTCTCATATTCCAACATCTACATTTGAAACTCAAGCTACTGCAAATATTAATTTAACATCTGTTCTTACTAATGTTGCAAGTGCTGGATCTGATTCTTTTGGTATAAATGGTATTACATTTTTCTTTACAGGATCAGATGTTGCAAATACTTCTACCCAAATTAATATAAATACTGGATCATTTAATGATGATTTAATAGCAGATTATGTAACATCTTCTTCTGCAGTATTTACAGTAAGTAGTTCAATAGCACCATATAGTGCTTCTTTACAAAATATTTCATCTTCTATTTCATCACCAAATTTAGTACTTACTTTTATAGGAAATAATGGTGTTGATGGTAATAACCAATTTTTTACCTCAGGAAGTGTTAATTATAATTTTACAGGTGGAACTAATACTGAAATGATAGTATTAGAAACTCTTACTGAAGGTGAAATTATGAATAGTGACGGTACATTAAATGCTAATGGTACTTTAGCTAATGGTACTTCTGATAATGTTAGATGGCAAATAACAAATCAAAACATAAATGAAGGTACATTTGAATTAGTAGTTAGAAGAGGTGATGATACAACTCTTTCTCCTTCAAGATTAGAAACTTTTAGTAATCTTTCATTAGATCCATATTCACCTAATTATGTAGAAAAAATAATAGGAAATCAAAAAGAAGTAATAAATAGTGACGCTGGGGAGTTTTATACAAAAATGCAAGGTGAATATGTTAATAATTCAAGATTTGTAAGAGTTAAAAAAGTAAACGTTACTACTCCTGAGTATTTTGACAATAATGGAGACCCAAAACCCCAATTTACAGGATCTTTACCTATTACCTCAAGTGGTGCTTTTGGAACAGCTATAGGAAGCAATATTTCTACTACTACAGGTAAGTATTATGAAAATATATCAAATGATAATATTCAGGGATTACAAGCTTCTGATTATGCTGATTCTGTTTCTTTATTAGGAAATAAAGAGGCTTATAGATATAATTTACTTACTATCCCAGGTTTAATTTCTGATTTTTCTAATCATTCTTCTACCATTACAAATGCTATAAGCACAGTACAAAGTAGAGGAGATGCTATGGCAGTTATAGATTTAGTTAGATATGGTTCAAATATAACTACAGTAACTTTACAAGCTAAAACTTATGATACTTCATATGGTGCTGCTTATTGGCCTTGGGTTCAAACAATTGATCCTAATACTGCAAGACAAGTTTGGGTGCCTGCTTCAACTTTAATACCTGGAATTTATGCTTTTAATGATAGAATAGCTGCTCCATGGTTTGCACCTGCAGGTCAAAATAGAGGTATCATGAGTACAGCAGTTAGAGCTGAAAGATATTTAACTCAAGGTAATAGAGATACTTTATATGAAAATAAAGTAAATGGTATAGTTACATTCCCTAACACTGGGGTTACAGTATTTGGACAAAAAACCCTACAAAAGAAAAAAACAGCTTTAGATAGAATAAATGTAAGAAGATTATTAATTGAATTAAAGAATTTTATTTCTCAAGTAGCAGATACTTTAGTATTTGAACAAAATACTGTTACAACAAGAAACAATTTCTTATCCCAAGTAAATCCTTATTTAAACTCAGTTCAAAATCAACAAGGTTTAACAGAATTTAGAGTTGTAATGGATGAATCTAATAATACCCCAACAACTATAGACAATAACCAATTAATTGGACAAATTTATTTACAACCAGTTAGATCAGCAGAATTTATTATATTAGACTTTAATGTATTACCAACAGGTGCAACATTTCCATCATAATATAATATTTTAAAAAAAGAATTAATATTTATAATAAAAACATAAAATGGCAAATTTTACAGTCTCCCCTGGAGTTTCTTTAAATGAAATAGATCAAACATTTTTAACAGCTGAACCTATACAAGCAGGTGCAGCTATTATAGGTCCTACCGTAAAAGGTCCTATTGAAACACCAGTTAAAGTTACATCTTATACTGAATATACAACTATGTTTGGTGATGTTATTGAAAGTGGTAGTCAAAACTATTCATATTTAACTTCAATAGCTGCTTATAACTACTTTAATCACGGTGGTGAATCACTTTTAGTAACTAGAGTTGTTACTGGTTCATTTACTTCCGCAACTTCCTCTGCAATTCCTGGAACTGTTGCAACTAATGCTTTTACTTTAGAAACAATTTCTGAAGGAACACTTATGAATACTGGAGCTAGTGGAACAGGTGGTGCTCTTGCAACAGGTACTAAAGATAATGTAAGATGGGAAGTTACTAATGCTAATACTTCAACAGGAACATTTAGTTTATCAATTAGACAAGGTAATGATATTACTAATAAAAAAATAATTTTAGAATCATTTAATAATTTAAGTTTAGATCCTAATTCACCTAGATTTATTACTCAAGTAATAGGAGACCAAAAATTAGCCTATGATTCAGTAAATAATCAAATATCTACTACAGGTGAATATTCAAATAATTCAAGGTTTGTAAGAGTTAAATCTGTTAATAATCCAACTCCTAACTATTTTGATCCTAATGGAACACCAGTTAATGCTTTTACAGGTTCAATCCCAACAACAGGAAATGGAGTATTTAATGGAGCTGCAGGAGCACCTTTCCCAGCTAGAGCAGGTAAATTTTATTCAGATATAGATGCTACTGATTCACAAGGTTTAGTAGGCAGTAATTATACTAATGCTATTTCATTATTAAGTAATACCGATGATTATCAATTTAATGTGTTATTTACACCTGGTTTAACAGATGAAGCACACACAGCCCAAATTACAAGTATTATAACTAATACTCAAAATAGAGGTGATAATATATTTGTTTATGATAATGTTAATTATGGAAATACAGTTACTCAAGCTATTTCACAAGTAAGTGGAAGAGATTCTTCATATGCTGCTACTTATTGGCCTTGGGTAAGAATCCACGACCCCGCAACAGGTAAATTAGTATTTGTTCCCGCTTCAACTGTAATACCTGGAGTATATGCTTTTAATGATAGAACAGCTGCTCCATGGTTTGCACCTGCTGGTATTAATAGAGGTGGATTAGGCACTGTAAAAAGTGCAGAATATAAATTAACAGCAGCTAATAAAGATGCTTTGTATGAAGCTAATATTAATCCTATAGCAACTTTACCTAGAGAAGGTGTTGTTGTATTTGGACAAAAAACACTACAAAAAGAAGCATCTGCTTTAGATAGAGTAAATGTAAGACGATTATTAATTGCTCTTAAATCTTTTATAGGACAATTAGCAGACCAGATAGTATTTGAACAAAACACTGCTACTACAAGAAACGCATTTTTAGCTAGGGTTACACCATATTTAGAAACAGTACAACAAAAACAAGGTTTATATGCTTTTAAAGTTGTAATGGATGATTCAAATAATGGGCCTGATGTAATAGATAGAAACCAATTAATTGGACAAATATATATTCAACCAACAAGAACGGCTGAATTTATATCTTTAGATTTTATTTTATTACCAACGGGAGCTGAATTCCCAGCATAAAAACTTAAAATTTAGATATTTATAATAGAACAAAATAAAAAAATAAAATGGCAATTTTAAATCCGAACGAAATATTTTACACAGCATTCGAACCCCGAATGACTAATAGGTTTATTCTTTATTTAGATGGAATACCTTCATTTTTAGTAAAAGGAATGGGTGCTATATCAAATACAACAACTGCTGTAGCTCTTAACCATATTAACGTTCAACGTTATGTAAAAGGTAAAACTATTTGGAATACTATTCAATTCACAATGTATGAAGCAATTACACCTGCAGGTTCACAAGCAGTAATGGAATGGGTACGTTTAGGACATGAATCAGTAACAGGTAGAGATGGTTACTCTGATTTTTATAAAAAAGATATTACATTTAATGGTTTAGGACCAGTTGGTGATGTTGTAAACGAATGGATAATTAAAGGTGCTATGATTACTGAAACTAATTTTGGAGATTATAGTTGGGACGATGATGGAACTGCCGTTAACATCACAGTAACAGTACAACCAGATTATTGCATATTGAATTACTAAAATTAGATTTAAAACATATTTAAAAGCTCTACTTATACGTGGAGCTTTTATTTTTCCTTGGTTATCTAATTAGGTCTTACTATATTTATAACATATATATACAAATGAAATATAATAGTTTACGTACGTTAGTAAAAGAAGAGCTAAAAAAAGCTATAAACGAAGACTACCAAGATAAATACAAAATGGTAGGTACTTTAATTACTGATATTAAAGAACGTCCTCAAAAAGAAATATACTCTGATATTAGAGCAATTCCTGGAATTACAGTTATTTCATCTACGGAACCACTTGCATATTCTGACCAAAATTTAAATAAATTTAAAGCTATATTAAGTGTAAAAGTAGATGGTTATCCATTTATTACAAAAGGTGGATTTACTAGAGATAAAATGATGGAAATTGCTAAAGAAATTAAAAAAGTACCAGCAGTTAAAGCTTTCTTTGTAGGAGAAGATAATATTTCACAGATTTAATATATGTATATCAAACAATAAAGTTATTTTAAATAAAAATTATGAGTGAATTTAAGTTACCTACTGAAGTAGTAGAGTTACCTTCAAAAGGATTATTATATTCTGAAGAATCAGGATTAAAAAGCGGTAAAGTAGAAATGAAATACATGACCGCAAAAGAAGAAGATATCCTAACAAACCAATCTTATATTTCAAAAGGAATTGTATTAGATAAATTAATGCAATCTTTAATTGTATCTGAAATTAATTATGACGAGTTATTAGTAGGAGATAAAAATGCAATTATGGTTGCTGCTCGTATTTTGGGATATGGTTCAGAATACATTTTTGATTATGCAGGTGAAGAGCAAGTAATTGATTTATCTTTATTAGAAAATAAGGAAGTAAAAGAAGATATGCTTGCAAATGGTAACAAATTTGAATTTACTTTACCTCACTCAAAAAACCATATTACATTTAAACTTCTAAATCATAAAGATGAAAAAAATATCCAACGTGAATTAGATGGTTTAAAAAAAATAAATAAAGATAATGTTCCTGAACTTTCAACTCGTTTAAAGTATATGATTACTTCTGTGGAGGGGAAGACAGAAACAAAAGATATTCGAGAATTTGTTGATAATTATCTCTTAGCTAAAGACTCAAGAAAACTAAGAGAATATGTTAGAGAGATTCAACCCGATGTTGATCTAACTTTTTTTCCCGATAGCGCTGAAAATAGAGTCACTATCCCAATTGGGGTTAACTTTTTTTGGCCTGACGTCTGATTCAATTCCACAAACTAGAGCTGCCATTTTTAGGCAAATACATCAAGTAGTATTTCATGGTAAAGGTGGTTATGACTGGGAAACGGTTTATAATATGCCTATATGGCTTCGCCGCTTTACTTTTAGTGAAATTCAAAAATATTATAATGAAGAGAAACAAGCTTATGAAAATAAGGGTGATGGGACTAAAACTGTTATAGATTCTGATGGTAAAATTAAATCACCTGAATTTTTATCAAACACTAAAGGTAAACGCCCCGCTAAATATAAATAAAAATTACATCTTTAAATATTTATAATAAAATACCTATAAATGGGATTAAGCGAAGATATTAAAAAAGCTAGAGAAGAACTTAAAGGATTAATAGACCAATTTGAGGGAATGAGTGGTGGTGAAGATGTAGCTCAAGCTTTCCGTGATGCAGCTTCTAGCACAGAAATAACTGTTGAAGCTTTAAAAGAAGTAAATAAACTTTCAAAATCCCTTAAAACTGATATCCAGGACGTAAATGTAGATTTAGGATCTATAGTAAGTCAATTTAATAAAGTAGTAGATTCTCTTACTAAGGGAAATACCGAATTATCAAGACAAAAAAACTCTTTAAGAAGTCTTTCTAGAATTGGAAGTGAAATTCTTAATATGAAAGAAGGAGAAGTTTCAGTTACAAAATCTTCTATTTCAAAACTTCAAAACAAATTAAGTTTTGAAAAGCTACAATTAAAACTTCTTCGTGATCAACATAAAGAAGGCTCTGATGCTTATGAAATGTATCAAGCCCAAATTAATCAAATTAAAGGGATTCAAAAAGCATCTGAAGATGTTTTAGGTATTTACCAAAAAACAAACCTCCAATTAGGTTTTGTACCACAAACATTAGGTGCTATTGATAAACAAATGCAAAAATTAGGTTTCCCTGATCTAGGGGTAGCTGATGCACTTGATAAAACCCAAAAATTAGCTCAATCTGCTCAAGGAACTCAAGGAATATTAAAAACTTGGGGATTTTTTATTAAAGAATTTCTTAAAAATTTATCTAGTGCTCTCTCTACAGCTAATTTATTACAATTAAGTTTTGGTTTTGCTGTTAAATTATTTACAGAATTAGATAAAGCAGCAGGAGAATTTGCAAAATCCCAAAATGTTTCTTATCAAGAAGCTATGGCTACTAGAAAAGAAATGTCAGATTTAGCTCTTAAAACAGGTAATGTTGCTGTTAACAGTCAAAGATTAATGGAATCTCAAATGGCTATAGGTAACGCTTTAGGAACTAATGCTAAATTAAATAAAGCAGATTTAGTTACCATGACTGAAATGACTCGTATGGCAGGTATGACTCATGAAGAAATGGTAGGCATTCAAAAAATATCTCTAGTTAATGGAAAATCTTTAAAACAAAATACTAAAGAAATTTTAGGAGCTGCTAAAGCACAAGCTTCAAAAAATGGATTAGTAGTAAATGAAAAGCAAATATTAAAAGATGTTTCAAAAGCATCCTCTTCTTTAACTCTTAGTTTAGGAAATAATCCTACATTATTGGCTGAAGCTGTTGTTCAAGCAAAACAATTTGGTTTAACATTAGAACAAGCAGACAAAATAGCAGAAGGTTTACTTAACTTTGAACAGTCTATAAGTAATGAATTAGAAGCTGAATTACTTTTAGGCAAAGATTTAAATTTTGAAACAGCACGACAATTAGCCTTAAATAATGATATAGCAGGAGCAGCAGCTGAAGTAGCAAAACAAGTAGGTACTTCTGCGGATTTTGCTAAAATGAATAGAATTCAACAAGAAGCAATTGCTAAATCTGCTGGTTTATCAAGAGATGAATTAGCTAAATCTCTTATGGATAGAGAAGCTTTAATTGCTTTAGGAGCTAAAGAAGGCCAAGATGCCCAAGCTCGCTATAATGAATTAGTATCACAAGGGAAATCTAGAGTTGAAATAGCAAATGAATTAGGAGACACAGAATTAGAAAATGCAATGCATCAACAAAGTGTTCAAGAGCAATTTAATGATACTATGCTAGAACTTAAAGAAATGTTAATCAATGGTCTTCTCCCAGCTTTTCAAACAATGGGTACTTTTCTTAAAGAAAATATGGGAATTGTAAAAAGTATTGTTAAGTTATTGATAGCAGCAAAAGTAGCCCAAATTACATTTAACGCAGTAAAAGCTGTTTCAAACGCTTTAACTAAAAAAGGAGCTAAAGAAAGTCAAAAAGAAGCCACCAAACAAATATTTGGGGGTGCTTTTAAATCCTTTGGTACTGTCCCAGTAGTTGGAGCCGCTTTAGCATTAGCTGCTGCTTTAGGAGCAATAGCTTTAATGAATAGTACAGCAGCAGATGATATGCTTTCTCCTGGTAAAGGTGGAGGGGGATATGGTGATCGTACATTATTTGGTCCTGAAGGAGCAATTTCTTTAAACAATAAAGACACTGTTATAGCAGGTACAAACTTATTTGGAGATGATGTAAAATCTAAGCCTGGTAAAGCTACTGAAATGGCTGGAAAAGGTGAAATTCAAGTAAAAGGAGGTGGTGATATGTCCGCTGTAATATCCGCAATCAACACATTAAGTGGTAATCTAAACGCTTTAGCTTCTAGACCAATAGAGGTATCAATTGATGGGAGTAAAGTTATAACTGCAACAACTGACCAAAGACCAAATGAAACAGGTGGTGCTACAAGAAGAAATAGTTATCAAGTTCAATAATATATAATATTTATAATAAAATAACAACTATGGGAATTTTAAACAGACTACAATCAGAAGGATCTAATCTAAGTGAATATGATGGAACAACTCCACCAATTTCAAATCAAGACACACCTGAATCAGTACTACACAAGACTTATTCGCTTAATGGTGATCCAGCTTTATTAGGCTTTCCACAACCTTCACAGCTAGATCTAGATGGTGTTACTCCTCCAAAATATTTGGATAACCTACCAGAATAGCAAAATAAAATAATAGTATGGGGCTTTTAATGAAATTAAAAAATGGGGACACCCCATTTAAATCTCTTAAATTTGGTAAAGATAGACCAGGAGGGGGAGATAGTGGAAAGCCTTACATTCAAACCCCTATTGGAGACCAAGCCGAAAATACAGCTATTGATGGTGATGGAATAATTAGAGGAGGTTTAACTGCACCATCTAGAGCACTTGAGGACGTTACGCGTTTATCTAAATATTTTTTTGACTTTAAAAACCCAAATGGGTTACTTTTTACAGTAAAACAAAATTTACTTTCTAGAATAGCTGCAAAAGCTGAAACTGCAAATGGCCCCGCTTATGGGGGGTTTATTAAATCAAGATCAATTGTAGGTCAAGGTATTGTTGTTGATGAATTTAGTGAAAGTCCTATAAATGAAGGAATTTATACCCCTTTATCTACTTTAGGACAAGCAGCGGTTGGTTATCTAGGCCAACATTTAAATAAACAAGGCATTGACCCTACAGGCAATTTTCCAAATGCTTCTATTAAAAAATATGGTGATGTAGTTTTTGCAAAAAACATAAGAGAAAGGAATAGGGATAAAAGAAGTACTATGCCCTTTAATGTTATAAGAGAAGAACAAAAAGCTAATCAAAAACTTTATCGAGCTACACTCCAACAATCTAATGCTAAAGATAGAGCTATAGCTGAACAAAATAAAAGACCTGAAGATAGAGGAATACTATTTGGATATGCTACAGAAGAAGAAATTAAAAATTCACAAACCCCTAATGCTTTAAGAAGAGGTAATAACTTTTTAGAAAAATGGGATGCTTATAGAGACCAACAAACTCAAAAAAAGCTAGAAAGAAAAAATGCTAAAGTTGAAAATGCTCAAGCTAATAAAAATATAGCTAGTAAAAATGTAGAGCAATCTTATGAAGATAACTTTCAAGAAGAAGTATCTTATGATAATAGATTATTAAATTTATGGAATACAAAGGGTTTAAATCTAACTAAAACATATAAACCAAAATTAATTCCTGATAGTATCTTATATTCATATGGTGGTGGTCCTAATTCTGTTATTGGAGTAGGTCAAACTAATATAAGTTTTTCTACTTTAAATGATGGAGCAACCCCAGCAAGAACTGGTGTACTTAGAAGAGATCCATATAATAACAATTACAATTATAGTATTGATAAACCTACAATATATGATCTTAAACATATTTTCAATAATAATACAGTTTCATTACTTTATAAAATAAATAATCCTTTAACTACAAATGAACAATTATTTGGAAATGATGAAGGAAATTATCTTATAGATAGGGATAATAGTGAAAATATACAACCATGGTTAGGTGGTGATTATGTAAGATCTTTAACAGGTATAGTTTTAGATTCTAGTAATAATAATGTTATAGCATCTACTTGGAAAGGAACTAATTTTAGTAATTTAATTGTTGAATTAAATAAAACAGGACAATTAAAACCAGATTTTAGAAACATATTAGTATCTGACCAAACTAAAAGTTTTATAGCTAAATCACCTGATTATTTAGTAGAAAACCAAGAAAAACGAGTAGGCATAGGTAGATTTAACAACCCAGGCCAAAAAGGAGATATTTCCGATTATTCTATTGGAAAAAGAACAATTGGAATTAATAATAAACCAGGTAAAGTTTTAGGTCCTACTGATAGAATAAATGCCTTACCTATAATAGAAGGAGATTTAAAAGAATTAGAAGATGATTTTTATAATGATTTTATAAGATTTAGAATTTCAATATTAGACCCTTCAAAAAATGGTAAAAAACAACATATAATATTTAGAGCATTTTTAGATGATTTAAGTGATGATTATAGTGCTAAATGGAACTCAACAGAGTATATTGGTAGAGGAGAAAAATTTTATAAATATCAAGGATTTGATAGAAGTGTTAATGTAGGATTTACATTAGCTGCTTTATCAAAACAAGAACTTCTTCCTATGTATAGAAAATTAAATTTTTTAGCTTCTTCTTTAGCCCCAAGTTATACCTCCGCAGGATATATGGCTGGAAATATTACAGAACTTTCAGTTGGTGATTGGTTTTATCAACAACCTGGCATTTTAGAAAGTGTAAGTGTTGGAATCCCTGAAGAATCACCTTGGGATATCCAAATCCCAGTAGAAGGAAAAGAAGATGGTGATGGAATAGGTGCTGATTTTAGTGATATTAGTACTAAAGAACTACCATTTATATTGAAAGTAAAAATGAAATTTACCCCTATCCATAAATTCTTACCAAGAATTCAACAAAATACTTATGATAGATCACAACTTTCTGATAGTGAGGGTAATATAATAGATGGAAATACTTATGGGAAAGAAAGATTTATAGCTTTAGGTCAGGATACTAAAAATAATGGATATTTACCTAAAAATAATGAAACCCAATCCACAACAACTCCAACAACTACATCAGACACGGATCAAAATTTATTACCTCCACCTGATGTTGATTTTGAAGAAGAAGTTGTAGATATAATAGATTAATAAATGAATAGATATCAAAACATATCACTAGCATCAGGTACTAACCAAGCAAAAGAATTTAAAATTGGGTATTCTAATGTAAAATATCCTGAAATTCCCCGTGCTTTTTCAGACACTTATGTGTATACTAATAGAGGTGATAGGTATGATACTTTAGCTTTACAATATTATAATGATGCTAGTTTATGGTGGATTATAACTAGAGCTAATTCAAATCAAATGCCGGATTCTTTAATTCCTAATATAGGTTCTCAATTAAGAATACCTGGTAATGAAAGAGTACCTACTATAATAGCTGATTATGAAACTTTAAATAGGGTAAAATAAAATGTTAGGCGAAGAAGTTAATGATTATATAGCAAACCAGTTTAATGTTAGGCAAGAACTCTATAGTAATACTAATAACAGAAGTAAAAACCAAATCCAATTACTAAATAACCAAAATGCCTGGATTAAAATGGCTTCAGGTGTAGCTTTAGAAATTGATGAAGATAAAAATTTATCTTCTTTTGCTAAAGAAAAACTTAAAAATATTGAAGTTCCTGAAGGAAGTTTAGAAAAATATAAAGGAAAGGAATTAGCTAAAAAATTTGTACTTTTTAATGGAGTATCTTCTTTATCTGATAGTTGGAGTGGATTAAAAAGTAAAAAGGGGTTTGGTACTTCTAATTTTTTAAACTCAAATGATTCATATTCTAAAAGTGATTTTGGATATGTACC
>CAACVC010000137.1_pt2 | contig 12962 bp, 23 predicted proteins | sample 2381761 | NCBI WGS metagenome assembly CAACVC01 (sample SAMEA5211966, study PRJEB30684) | marine metagenome | biome: Marine; feature: Epipelagic; material: Water | collected 2015-10-15 | depth 45 m
AGCTTTTCTCTTTGTTCTTTTGAAACAATTGCTCTTTCTTCTTCAATAGCAAGTCTTGTCAAAGATCTTTGAGCCTCTACCTCAGCATTCACATCATTATTAAATCTTGCATCGGTTAAAGCTTTTTTTGCTTGTTCAATTTGAGATTTAACTCTTGTTTCATATTCTGAAATATAATTTTCATCCAAAGATTGAATTTTAGTTTGAGCTTCATCTGCTTTCTTTTTAGCAACTTCAGCAAACTTTAGAGCTTCATTTTCTCTTTGTTCAGCTCTTTCCACTTTATCTAAAAGTTTTTTAATTCTTCTTTGAACATTTTTGGAGTATTTGTCTAAACCATCGTCTTTAGACTCTTCTTCTGAAGATTCTTCTACCTTTTCTGTTTCTTCTTTTTTATCTTCTACATCATTAGAAACAGGCTTATCTTCGGTAGATTTATCTTCTTCTTGAAGTTCAACCTCTTGACCCTCTCCTGTGGTGTCAAGGTCTACCATTTTTTCTTCAGCCATTTTTATCTCCTTAATAGATAGTTAATACGTCTTTTGGATCTTTCAACTTTGCTAATATTTCATCATCATTAAGAATACGTATTTCTCCACCTTCAATTTTGACTCTAGAGCCAGCATATTTAGCAAATACTACCCAATCACCTTTTTCACACCAAGGCCCATTGGGAAATTTATTCTTATCAGCATAAGCATCAGAACCCATACTTAAAATTAAACCCACATTGGTAGTGAGTTGTTGTTCTTCGATGGCCTTGTCAGTAAGTAACAAACCACCTTTTGTTTTTTCTACCCCCTTATAAGGTAGAACCACTATTCTCCAACCTGTTGCTTGAGGAACTCTTTCCATAGCAGGTCCTTTGTCTTCTTCTTTCTTTTCTTCTTTTGCCTTTTTTTCGTTACCTTTTAAGTAACTAGGCACTATTAGTTTACTCATTCTTCTATCACCTTTTTGTTTAGTTCTTGGTAATCTATTAATAAATGCTCTAAAGCATGTAGTTTTCCAAGTTCATATTGATACTGTTCGTAAGAACTTAGAGATCTACTCAACAAGTTTTCTTTTTGTTCTTCTACTCTTTGTTGAATAAGTTTTTTTACTTGGTAATCGAAACGATCGTTCATCCAATATTAATATTTTAAACTTATATGCCCCACAGCTCCTGCAGAAGCATCACCATTTTCAGCCCAAAGTTTTAAAGTTACAGTTGTTTTATCAAAGTTAGTTTTTAGCGTAAACTTTTCTGATTGTCCTGTCGCTACTCCTGATTTGTTATGATCAGAACCCGCAGAAGTTTTTACTTCCATTTGCCAAGTTGTTCCATCTGGATCAGTGATTGTTCCTGTAACATCTACATCCCATCCACCTGTAGTGAAGTCTTTTTCAATTTTTACATATCCACTATCATCTAAAGTGAATTTTATAGTTGATGTGCTACCTAACAGATTATCAGGTAGTTCGTTTTCTAGTATTGTCATTATTTTTTGCCTTTCTTTTTTGTTATTATTTATCTGAATTAGTTTTTTTAAGCTTATCGAAGCTGCGAATTCCCGCCATTCCTAATAATGAAAGCACAAGTGGCATCAAAACGGCCATGTCAAGGGCAGGCAAAGGATCGTGTTCTACACTAAATGCTGCAAGTATAAACATAATAAACTGTTTTAATACGTACTCCCACAATATTGCTAGGGCACAACTCATCCCGATGAGAGGCCTCCAACTTCTTTGCATCATACCACCAAAACCAACAGCAGTGGACTTAGCATCAGCTAAATTGATGTCCATCTGTTTAGAATTTATTTCGTTTTCTAGTTCTTTGAGTTTGTTTCTTGCGTTAAGTTTTTCTTCTTCGGAAGTGTGGACGCTATCGATTACTTTTCCGACAGTGTCCACTAGAGATCCGCCTAATAATTTAGATAACATTTATTAGATAAATTGAGCAGCTACCCAGCCGACAGCTATGCCAACAACGAGCCATTTTTTTTTGGGATGATCGTTCCAAAGTTTTTTGATTATATCCATTAAAATACTCCTTCGAATTTGAGTCCTTTTGAGGCTATTCCGTACCCACGTTTATGTTTCTTGTCCTCAGGAACAGGTCCAACTTTTACAATTTTACCATATGGAATATCCATACCCTGAGACTTCGGTCCTTTTTTAGGAGGAACAGTTTTTGTTAATCGCTTGGTCATTAGTGTAATGTTAGATTATTTTCTTCACTTTGCAACATAGAAATTTGATTAGCAATATAGCTATCTGCTACAGCTTCTCCATATGCATCAACAATTGTTTCACGACTCATAGCCAACATAACTTGAGCTAATTCAACTAAATTCACTCCTTGGTCAGCCTGACCTTGAACAAAATGTCTAGTTTCGTTAATAATTTTTTGAACTCTTTTTTCAGTAGGTTTGTCCATCATGGGAGTATAATACTTATTACTTTTTTTTCCTAGATTTCTTTTCAGCGCCTTTGATAGTTTTTTTGTTAATAGAAGAATAAAAAACCTGTTCACCTTTTTTCTTTCCATATTGTTTCTCCATGGATTTTTTTATCTTACTGCCTTTTTTTGTTAGTGGCATCTCTTCTCTCTTGATTTAAAGTTTGAGTAGTCATTTTATCATACTGAACTTCTGCACGTTTATCTGCGATATCGTAATCTTTTTGTATTCTTGCTTGATCAGTAGCTGTTCTTTGTTTTAATCTTTCAGCGTCTAGTTGTAGTCTAGCAGCATCTACCTGAGCGTCTAGTTGATCTTTTTGTGCATCTTGTTGTAACTCTTGTTGTTTGAGTTGTATTACAGGATCAGGCTTACCTTGGCCACTAAGTTGTCCTGACAACTGTTTTATTTCTGCCATGAACTGTGCTTGTAATTTTGCTACAGCAGCTTCCATTTGATTTTCAGGAACTTGACCTTGTTGAACTAATATCATTACTTGTTCTTTTGCTTTCATAGAGACATGATCTAAAACATGTTTTTGTAGCTTCATTGCCATGGGAGGATTACCTAAAACCATTTGATTAGTTCCAAATATTAAATGGTTCTGTATATGCGCATCGTGGTCCTGTCCTTCATAAGCTTTTAATAAATTTCCATCTAACAAGTCAGCAGACTCAGTTGCAGGATCTTTAGGAGCAGTAGGAGAATCTTTTCTTAAAATTTGATCAATGTCTTTAACTCCTAGAGCTTCATACATTCTTCGATAAGCTTCTTTAATATTATGAATATCAGGAGCACTTTGAGCTAATTGTAGTTCAGTTTGAGCCAATGTAACTCTTTGAGTTGTAGAGAATATATTAGGATCGGAAACAGGAAGAACATCAACACGATCACTAAAGTCTTCAGATTTAACAGTTCTATCAGCTCCCTCTACAGAATAAGGATAGGTCTCAGGTAAATAATCAGCAAAAACATCAAACAATAATTTAAATTCTTTTTTCTGAGAATAGTGACATCTTTTATGAATGCCTGACATGACCTTTGATCCCCTCTCTAATAATGCCATTGTTGTTCCCACAGGAGCATTTTGATTTGCATCACCAACTTGTAAGTCAGTAATAGCAGCAAATCTTTGTCCTGATTGTACAACAAAGCCTAGGAGGCTAAATAAAGTTTGAGAGGGTTCTTTGTAGGGTAGTGGTAAGAGAGCATTTCTTAAATCACCGTTAGGCGCATCAATGTCTCTAAATTCTCCTGGTTGTATTGGATCTGCGTCATCTCTTATTTTAAGTCCTCTTGACTTAAATCCTGCTGGTAAATTTGCTAATGTACCTGCGTCTATTAATTGTCTTAACATCTGTGTTGCTGCTCTTGATAGAGAACCAATCAAATGAATTAAACCTAAGCCATAGAAACCTATACCTGGTAAAAACTTGTAATGAACAAAATATCTTTTCTTTAATTTTTTTTCATCATCTTTTGCGTAGTTTCTTCTAATACCTACGATCATACCTGAGCCATCTTCAATGGTAACAATGTAAGGTATTTTAATTCCTGTAGGTTCGCCATCAGTTCCTTTATCTTCAAAACCATCTAAGTCTAGAGATACATGAAACTCATACAATCTGACTGTCTTATCGATGTAAGAAGGTTTGATACCTTCCATTTCATCATATTTCTTTTGAACTTCAGAAGGATTTGCTTCAGAAGGAATAATCTCTATGTCTTTGTAAAATCCTGAAACTTGTTTTTTTCTAAAATCATTATAACTCATGTTAATGATCTGAGTAATTCTTTCACAAGAATTTAAATCACTTGTCATGTAGTTGACTACTAAATCTTCTGCTGGAATAAACTTAGATACTGCTCTATCCATTAACTCATCAAAATAAACTTTTTTAAATGTAGAACCTGCGAGAGGTAAGTAAAACAACATTTGATCAAAATCAGTAGTGTAGTCTTCCATTTTGTTCATCAACTGATAGTTCATAAACTCTTGAACACGTTGTGACTGAGAATATTTTTCAGGAGTCTCTTCTCCCATAATCGCTGTTCTAACAGGACCGTTAGCAGGTAAAAGTTCTTTAAATGCTGAAGCTTGAAACTGTGTAGCACTTTCAGCTAACAAAGGATGAGTAACACCACTAGCTCCTGCAAAAGGTCTAGTTCTTTGCTCATACTTTAGTCCGAGTAAATCTAATCCTTTAATGTAACTGTCTTCCCAATCTTTTCGAGAAGAGCGATCATTTTCTAATTCAGAAAGTAATTCATCAGATATTACACCTAGCTTTTGATCGTCCATCACTTCAGCTAAATTAGAATAAAACTCTACTTCATCAGGTAAATCAGACATAGGATCAAAATCAAGAGTTGCTCCTCCCTCTTCATCCATTTCAATTTCTAATCCTTCAGGGGTAGGGACTCGTTGTCCGTCAATTTCTACTTCAGTTTCTTTTTTTAAAATTTCAAGTTCAGGCTTATCACCTAGGTCTAGAGACTTATCAATATTATCTGCCATTTTTTATTTATACCACCTAATTAGCCTTTTACAACATGTCTATTTTTGGAATAGAAATAGGTCCTCCTCTTTTCTTTTTGTCTATTTTAGGGGTTACATATCTAGGGGTTTCCACATTAGAAAAGTCACTGTTAAGATCCACCATATTATCTAAAAATTTTGTAATTGTATCTGCGCTGTCAGAAACAACATATCCTCCAAAGTTTCCTGAATCCCAATACTGAACTACATTGTTAAAGTTATTCATTAGCACCTTTTCAAAAGATTCAGAAGTCACCTGTCTCTCATTCATACCTGTCAAAACAACCTCTTCTTTTTCAGTTATTTGTTGAGAATCGTAATACTGAGATTTAAACTCGTTCTTCTTTGCCTCATTAGCATTCCACACAGGATCTTGTTTAGATGTAAAAAATTTTTCTTCAAAGACAGCAAAGCCAGTATCTGTTAGTTTGTCAGCAATCAATTTAACTTTAGAAGCTCTCTCGTTATCAATAAATTGAAATACCATTTTCTCTGAGAAAGCATCAACAGAATTATCAGGAATCTCATTAGGATCAAAGTAGTCGATATCTACTCCTTCCTCTGTAAAAGCATATTTACCAAACTCTTCAGGATTAGTTGTAAACGCTTCACGAATAAATTCTGTGTTAGGAAGGTTCTGATTTAGAAAAGATTCTTGAGCTTTAGGATTAGGATCTAAAACGATACCTTCGATATCAGGATTAAGTTCTGCTATCGTATTTATAAAACCTCCTTCGGTTCCTCCAATATCAATAATAGTTCCTCCTTTAGGAAGAGTCTTTGATATTGCTTCAGCAGTTGCTATCTGAGCTTCTTTAAAAACAGGAATAGAAGTGTAGATGTGATTTTCAAAATTACCTGTTCTCTTCTCATTGAAGATCTCTGTTGCTTCCAAAGCGTCAGAAGTATCAACAAACTGCTCATAATCTTTTTTAGGAACATAAAGTTCTCCTCCTAAAATATCAGAAAAGAAAGTAACGCCTTGTTCTTGAGAAGCTTTGACTAGAGGTAATTGGCCACTAACCGTTGTTTCTCTTCCTTGGTTAGATTGCTGTATGCCTGATCCACGGTCCGTGGTTTGCGATTCGAGATTGGACGAGACTGATTCTTTAGTCTCTTCGCTTTGGCTAGTTGTAATAGGCTTTGTTTCATCTTCTTCCTTTCTATCAGTATTTATAAGGTTGAGCAAGTCCAATGGATCATTGTCAGGTGTCTTTGGATCTTCGTCATCTTTTTTTGGTGGTAAGTTATTGGACTTATCTAAATCTTTTAAAAAGTTGAGTGCATTTGGCGCCGCAAAATTTTCTATGATATCGTATACATTATCTAAAGTTATATTACCGAGGGCCAAGTTTCGTTGTATCTGACTAGCTTGTTGAGCTCCCACACTGGCCACGAGCAACGGCCCGAGGATCGCGGGATTAGTAATATATTGAATCATCTTAGTTACCTGTCATAGCATCTTTATCATCGTCAATAATTAATTTTGTATCATGAGTGATACCATGCTTGTCATAGTTCTCTAAAACTTTTATCAATTCGTCTTTACTCATGTTTTCTAGAGGAGTGTCGCTTTGAACCTTGTTATCGTAAAAGCCAGCAACCTTACCTCTGTTGACTTCAGCAGCCACGGCCGCCGAATAGTGTTTATGTTCTCTTGCTTCCTCTCTAATTTGTTTTAAGGAGGCCAAATGAGATGCAGTAGACACTCCATACATTTGATGCAGATCTTGTTTCATCTCATTAACAGCCTCCACTACGAAAGGATTTAATTGAGGATTCATTAGATCAGTAGCAGTTTGACGTGCACGGTTCATTGAATAGCCCGCTTTCCGTGCTGCTTCGGCCGCGGAACATTCACCGAGAAGAACTTTATGAACGTACTCATAAACAAAAATCATCTGCTTTGGTGTCAGCTTTTGTTTAAGTCTCCTGTCATCAGGATTAATTAATTTTTTAATAGTACTCATATTTTCGTTTTTCTCTTCCTTCCATGTCATCTTCGTCATCATGCAAAGAAATAAAGCTTCCCTGCCTGTATCTTAACAGTGCTAAGGTGGTTGCGTCAACAAGATCATCGTGTTCTCCATAAGGAAAAGATGCTAACTCTTCTTGCACTTCTTCAGCCCAATCGTGCTCTGTTCTCCATACGTGGCCAGCTTCAAAGATAGGGGAAACAGAATTTAATCGAACATGTTTATCCATACCACGGTTAGGAGAGAAAGCTTGAGCGTACACTCCAAATCGCCTGAGCTCCTGTATCAAGGGTGTCCCTGATGCTTTTGCTTCAATAATCACACTATCAGGGTTATACATCTGAAGTTGTTCCTTTGCGACCTGTTTTAGCTCAGGAAAATCCCATCTACCTTTTCGAGAGTTCAATAATATCAAATGAGTCTCAGTTCCTTCGTTTGGATGAAACACTCCCCAAGTTGTAATAGCTGAATAGTCAGCAGACTCCTTTTTTGAGAAAGCAGTATCATAACTTTGAATAGTATAAGCACACTCAGGTGGGTCATCCTTTTTCCAAATGTTCCACCATTCACGTTTAATGATACTTGTGCCATCAAAAGTAGGATTTTGTTGCCATTGTGCGCTCCACTTGGTTGGAACAAGAGAAGCTTTTACTTTATCAAGCTCATTAAGCTTCCAATACTGTGGCCAAATAGGTTTTCTCTTCTTTTCGTCATCATCATCTAAAATTGCCGGGAATTCTATGACATCCCACTTGTCTGCTTTCATATCTCCCATCTTTTTAATCAAATTTCCTGTAAGATCCTTGTTTGACCAACGAGTCATAACAATAACAATACTTCCCCCAGGTTGCATACGCTGTCTAGGTCCTGATGTGTACCATTCGTAGGCGTTATCCATGGCTGTATCAGACAAAGCATCTTGTTCTGAGTGAGGATCATCGATAATTAGTAGGTCAGCACCTCTTCCTGTTATCGCACCACCAACACCTGCCGCGAAATACTCACCTCCAAGGTTAGTTTCCCATCTTCCTGCTGCTTGGTTATCAGTTCTAAGAGATACATCAGGAAATACTCCACGATACTCTTTGGTGTTCATTAAGTTTCTAACTTTTCTACCAAATCGAATAGCAAGTTCACCTGTGTGAGTCGCTTGAATAATTTTTAGTCGGGGATTTTGCCCTATCATCCATGCCGGGAATAAAAATGAGGCAAACTCACTTTTTGTGTGTCGTGGAGGCATGTTCACAATCAACCTTTGATTCTTTCCTGTCAAAAACTTTTGAAATTTTTCTGCAATCTTCTTGTGATGTGGTCCTTCTACAAACTCAGGCCACATAGATTTAACAAATCGCATGAAAGTACCACGTGCTTGTTCTTGTTCCACTCTCTTTCTAAGCAATATCATCGCCTTTAATTGATTAGGATCTAGTTTTGAATAGTCTGTGTGCATTTTTTACTCCTATAGTGTGTGTATGTGGCCAGGACAAGGCCAGGGTCGTGCGGAACGGGCCCAAATTTTGGGGGTCCGGTAATTGTTGATTTAATTGACGTTTTCATTTGGTCTAAGTACCTAGGATATTTGTTGCATAATCTATATTATAGGGCCAATAATAGCTATATTTATCAACGTTTTTAGCGTTTCGTTTATTATATGGTCTAGATCTAGTGGTCATGGTTCAAAAAAACACGCATCAGGGACCATGGTTGACCCACGTGGACCGTGCAAAGTGGTTCGTTTACAACGTTTTCTGCTAAGAAGTCCAATTGGTCCGATCTATACAGAAAAAAGGCTCTCTCTTTGAGGGACCTTTGTAAGATAAACAATCCGTTCATAATATGTTTGTATTTGTGATGAAATGCTTTTTGGTGAGGCCTGAGAGACTGCAACAGTCTAGAACGTTCACAAACCTTGCATTCAATAAAAATAGGGTTTTTATTTTCGTTAAATAAAATTAAATCAGGGAAGCCATTTATTGTAGTTGTTTCAATCCTTATGGGGTTAAAATCAGGTAATTTTTCTTTTACCATTTTATATAAATTCTTTTCAGCACTCATTAAAAATACACCGTGTCACTTTACAGATATTTAAACAATTTGGTACTAGAGAATTTTCAAGATCTTCTTTTAAAATAATCAATTTGGAAAAAGTGTTCAATTACCTAGGGGATCAAAAAAGCCAATAAAATCAACAACCACCCTTCACACTATGCACACTACTAAAAATGAGAAGTGTGATGGGTAAAACCCACCTAATTAAAGTTAAAACTGTTAAGCGGACACTATCACACTTGTTTTAAAATATTTTTATTTTTTATTTTTATTTTTTCAAAAAAACCTAAGTACTGTGAAGGTGTGTCTATTTTGTTCGTACTTTGTTTGTTCGTATTCTGTCCACGGTCAACGGTCCCTGTCGCAATTTGCAATAAATTATAACAACTTCCCATAAAAAAAATACCCTTTAAATCCCTTTTAAGAGCCATAGAGCATATAATAAATTATCATATAAAATCATACACGGACCTTTTTAAAACGCTCTAAAAACGCAAAAAAATGCCTGTGGATAACTTCAACTTTTTTTCATTTTTTTTAATATTTTTATCTTTTTTTATAATAATTTATTTTACTTTTCGATAAAAATCAGTATTCTTTTTAACAATGACAAACCATACTTTAGAAACCACGCTAGAAAACAATAAGCCAAGCGCCTCATTTGAGGGTAGGTCTAATGCCCACGATATTCTAGCCATTGGGTCTAAGGTGCTAAAACACTTAACCAATTAAATTTGGGGGTAGCCTCTTCTTGAGGTCCTTGTGGGTTGCTAAGGCTAGACACTACATACTCGTCTCTTAGTGCATAGATAACTCGAACCAATCGAGGTAAGCTTCCAAACCTTATCTTGAAACGCTTAGAGGGAGTCTACAGAGCAAAGGGCTCTAATCGGTGACACCGATAAGGAAACAGTCAAACAGAAAATCTTTATGTATTTTTAATAAGGTCACTAAGTTGGCCTTATTATGAATACGTAAGTATTCAGAAAGAGAGCAAACGATGAATAAAAAAGAACTAGAAAAAGCATTAGCTGAGTATCATGATTATGGTTCAGCTAAAGACATTTGGGACGAGCCTGAGCATACATTAAGTTGGTGTTTCAGAAATTCACTAGGTCACGATAATTCAAAGAAAGTTATCGAGAACGCTAGTCTATCAAACGCTTTTGTAAGAGTTTTACAGCTTTTTAAAAAGAACGATAGCTTATCAGTAGGTCAGATTTTAAGGACTCACTATTTTTTAGAGTTAAACGACATCGACCCTAAACATAAATTACCTGATAGTTTATAAATACTTTTGATTACTCGTTTTGAGTAATCATGAATATTTATTTATTCAGAAAGAGAGCAAACGATGAAAAAACTAGAAATATCTCTACCAAGAAATGAGAGAGATCAAGAATTAGTTGACGACCTTACAGAAGCAACAAACTTGTTTCTTAGTGAGTTAGTATCTAAAAGACTTCAAAACACTTTGAAGATTAAGATCCACGTAAGAAAGACCACAATCAAAAGTGAGGGTGTTCACTTAGCCAACGCAAAAGGTTCTGACCCTGATAAATATCATAAAATTATTATTCACAATGACTCTGATATTTTTGAAACTTTGGCCCACGAATTAGTTCACGTCAAACAAATTGCAACAAAGCAATTTCAACAACGTTGGTGGAAATCTGACAACGAACTCCACGCACGTTGGGAAGGTAAAGAACTAGGCCCAAAGAGACGTATTCCTTACAGACAACGACCTTGGGAAATCGAGGCATTTAACTTAGAAGGTAAATTACTCAGTAAGTGGAAGAATAGACTTATCGATAGACTTTATCTTACTTATAAGAAACAAGCTGAACAGTCAGCATAAATATTTTAGATAACTCGTTTTGGGTTATCTTGAATATTTACAAATATTCAGAAAAGGAGCAAATAATGAACTTAGATAAATATCAACAAACTTACTTAATTGACTTAGTAAAACATCAATTAAAAATAGAGCGTAAACTTCACGCAGACTTAAAAAATATATCTTGGGAAACTAACTTAAAAGAAATCATTGATATATTAACAAAACAGCTTAAAGGCGAATAAATACTTTTGATTACTCGCTTTGAGTAATCATGAATATTTATATATTCAAACACAGAAAGAGAGCAAACGATGAACTTACCAAATATTAAAATAACTCTTAGAACTGTTTTTAATTTGTTCAAGAGTCAGGACTTACACCAAGACGGTAGTTTTACCGAATGGTTAAACGATCAAATAAATAACAATGATTTTTTTGATCTTAAAGATACTTATAATTTGCACGATGTTTTAAAAGAACTTGAGATTGATCAAGACTATTTAAAAACTCATGAAAAAGGTTTTACTTATAAATACTTCAATGAGGGACCAAGAGTCTTAATTAAAGAAGCACAAAAAAGATAAATACTTTTGATTACTCGATCTGAGTAATCATGAATATTTATTTATTCAAATACAGAAAGAGAGCAAAACAATGCAAATCAAACTAGTAAACAAAAACGAAAAGTTGTTGCCTAACAAAGTTGGCAAACATTTCGGAAGCGTCAACAATTGGATCGCTTCTATAACTTGGTATCCATACGATGCCTTGACCATTGGCAACGGTGCGACAGCCTATTTTTGGTCGGACCGACACGCTTGTACGGTTGTTGAAATCTTCAACCGTAATAAAAAACGCTACGTTGTGGTTCAACAAGACCACGCCAAGCGTACCGATAAGAATGGCTTTTCAGAAAGTCAGACTTATGACTTCACTCCTAACCCTAAGGGTAGGAAATTCATTTCTGAGGTTCTCGACATCGAGACTGAAGACGGTCAACGAGGCTTTATCTTAGAGCCTAGAGTATTCAACCCTAAGACTAATCGTTTTAGGAAAGAGGGTACTCGTATTGGCCTCGGTCAACGGTCCGAGTATTGGGACCCCTCATTCTAATAAATATTTTTGATTACTCGCTATTGGGTAATCATGAATATTTACGGATATTCAACGAGAAGCGTATCTTAAATGTCGTTAGCTTGTACTAGGTTTACCCTTTATGAAGACAGTTATTTTATCGTGAGGTAATTTAATTGGACCGTGAGACTTCTCAAAAAAAGCTTGGTGGTGCTTTGGGTGAAATTCCCCTAAACCACCATAAAAACAAAAGGAGACAAAAATGACTACACATTACTTAAATACGACTAAATCACTAAGAGAAGAATGGAACGGATCAAATCATCTTAGTATCTTTTACTCTTATGCGACCCCTGTCGCTTTCAGACATTACGGAAGCCTTACAGTAAGTGAAAACGTTTGGTCTAGGACTACAGGTAAGCACTTAACTCAGATTGACGGTGGAGCAAAAAAAGAAAGAGTTCCACACGAAGAATTTGAGAAACTTTTAAACAATGCTAAAGAGTTGAGCGATAATGTATAAAAAACCGAAATCAGAAATTATAATAGACCGATTTATTATCGGTCTATTTGTTTTTAAAGCAATTTATATTGCTTACTTAATATCAACAGGAGGCTAATCATGAGAGTAATAACTAGTAAAAGAAAAGACGGTCATACTTTAGCACTTATTAGAGTGTTAAGAGAGGGCCATGACCATGTGTTAGTGCATGATCATAAAGTGTATTTACAAAAAGATGTCAATGGCGTTGAGCATTTAGTGACTCAACACAGGGACGGAAAAATAGAAACAATAGAGAGGATAGAGGACAAATGAAATATAATTATGTTCTTTGGATTGGTGGAGTTGATGACTACTACACCGATTTGGATCAAGCTGTTCAACACTTTTGGGAATGGATTGACAAAGGTTATGAAGACGTAATTCTTCAAGAATTAAAAACAAATAAAATATTAAAGAGAGGATAATAGAATGAAATATAGCACAAACTTAATAGGGTATGACGTTCACGTTAAAGAGTTATTTGACGATGAGT
>CAACVC010000135.1_pt2 | contig 12959 bp, 23 predicted proteins | sample 2381761 | NCBI WGS metagenome assembly CAACVC01 (sample SAMEA5211966, study PRJEB30684) | marine metagenome | biome: Marine; feature: Epipelagic; material: Water | collected 2015-10-15 | depth 45 m
TTAAAACAAATACATTTTCTTTGGCCTGGATCTCTTCGTTATCTGGATCGTCCATATCATAGAATAATATATTCCTTACCTCTGCAGAGTTTACCAATCCATAAGAATACTCAGTTACTCTTTCTCCTATAAACACATCCATATTATCAGGAAGGTTGGCAATTTTCTCTTTTAACTCTTTAATTTTCATCATTTTCTTTTTTTTCGTTTGAAACTGGATGTCCGGGGCATCCTCCACCAAAAGGATCAAATCCTATACATTTACTTGGACTACATGACATTAGCTTATGTCCTTTCTTTTGTAATTCTGCAATTTGCCTTCTAGCTTCAGAATCTGAAAGAAATTTTCCGTTATCATCTTGAAAGAAATTTATCTTTTTCCGTTTATAGTTTTTAAGAAGACCCTCAATGTCTATACACATATGGTGTATAATCCGAGTCATATTATTATTTTCCATTGTTTTTTACTTTCTTTTCTTATTCAACTTACGCTCAGCCTTCCGGCGTTCTCTACGGCGATGCTTCCCGCCAATGTATTCAGGTTCACTCGTTGGATTTGCAGCCAATTCAAGCATTAACAGTTCCGTTGCTTCAGGTTTAAATTCTTTCATAGATTAATATATTGATGAAGGAGTTAAAGTGCCACCATTAAGATGGCACTACTATAATTTTAATTATCAAACCAGAATACTATTCTTATATTTTCATCATTTTTAAGGTCGTAATCCTGATAATGATATTGAAGTAACTCTTTAGCTCTTGTTTGCATTAAATCTATCAAAGGATTTAGCGTTAAGTTTTTTTCACTCCACTCTCTCTTAACATAATCTTCACGACTTGTCCACTGGCACCAAGAATTAGGATTTTCAATACCAGCGTCTAATTTTTCAGCTTGATCAGATGATATCATACCAGAAAAATGAAGCACTGGACTATTATTATTGTAATCTCTTAATTCTTTTAGTGTAAGCCATGAATGAGTATGCCCGTCTCCTTCCCAATCATCTGATTCCTTTTTAACATAATCCGAAATATCATCAGGTAAACCCTTTGGTTCTGACACCGGAATAATTTTTTCGGAATAATCTCTAACACCAGCTAAAGTGCTGAATAAAGAGTAGTTTCTCTTATCATAAAGACCTATTTGATTGAATTTATTTTCATCTTCAAACTCACCAAAACTCTCATTTATTCTAAAATAGTCCCCGTTCTTCCATTGACTACTTTCTTGATTTTCTCGCTTGTACTCTACGTACATGTGTATATCACATCCCATAATATTTTGAATTTTATTAACTTTATAAATATCCAAGCTCTTTTGCTTTATTTTGAATCGCTTTCATATCATCCTCACTATATCCCCAATGCGTACAGTAAAGGCCTCCGTAGCCATTGTTGTGATTTGATTTTTCACCGGAAATAATAAAATCTTTGAAGTCTTTTGTCAATCCCCACAGGGTACCTCCATGAGTCCATCTTTTGGGCTTATAGCCAAACTTTGTACTTAAATACATTTCAGAACCATCATATTCATTCTTCATGTATAGTCTTCCATTTTTTAAGAAAATTTCAGCAACTCCAAATTTTCCAGAGAAAAACTTTCTCCCTCGGCAGGAAATTTCTTTAATTATGGTATTTACGATTTGAATTCTGCTTTCACGTGTTTTCATTATTTTGTGTTTAGGATTAATGTATAAGTTGTTCTTATTTTGCCAGCAGAATAGCTACAAGGAGGAAGGCTTTTTACTACAGCATTTAAATTATCTAAAGCTTTCTGTAATTCGTCTGGAAGATCACCGTCAGAATCTTCTGGCATAATATCAGCCCAATAATCATTTGCTACTTCATAATAACTATTTTGTTCACTGCATAAAAGGGCTAATGTTTCTAAATAATTTTCTTCCATGTACAGAACTATATCATCTTCAGAAAAGAAAAACTCATCCTGATCCCAAGAAAAAACAGGTTCACCAGTGTATTCTTTAAATGGAAGCTTTTCATATCTTTCTATTCGGTCTTTACGTAAACACGAATCACACTTTAAATATCCTTTCTGAGCTATACTACCACATTCACATTTATTATGAGTTGATCCATCATATCTTGCCATATGCTCATCCTTGCCGAAGAATCTACCATTTGAGCTTACCCAGCCTTCAATATTGTTTCTATATGTTGCAGCTTCTGGGCTATCATACATAATTATTTTGCCGTTTTTCATATTTTATTTCTCTTTTTGTATGTTCCCCCCCTGCATACACAGGGGGAATAGATTAATTAATCACAATGGCAATGATTGTTAGGGAACATATCTTCATCAAAATCTTGTACATCAAAAACAATGGTATTATTTCCCACTACAAGCCGGGCAATAAATGATGTAAAATCATCATCTAAAATCCCTTTTACAAAAGGAAGTTCTAGAGTTACACCTTCATCTAATGATATTTTCATTTTTTGCTGAGTTTCATATCTATGGCTGTATTTTCCGTAATTGTCGAGCAAATAAGGAAGAGAACTCATTGTAATTTCTTCTTTATCATTGTGCCTATTTCTATAAAAACTCAATTCATAACCAATTTCACCATTGGAAATTTGATAAGAAAAGAATGTGTCTCTTAGTGATGGAGATTCATCATACTTAGTTATCTTTTCAACCGTATAGTCTTCAATACTTTGGTCGTTACCTTTGAAATCAGTCCTTTCAATAAACTTGTGTAATATTTCTGAGAATTTAATTTCAGCATCTTCTCTGGTAAGAAATTTCTTAACCATTGGAACAAAAGTTTTTGCAATTGCAGTATTTGCAATCTCGTCAACCTGTTGAGAAAATTTTGCATTTAATACTCCAATAATATCAGGAATGTCAAAACTACCGTCTACACCTTTGTTCTTTAGATTTTCTTCAATAGCCTTTTTATAAGGTGAACTATAAGAAGTATAGAAATCTCTTAAGGCATCTTCTGCACCCTTCATTGCGTATTCATTTGCTTTCTGTTGTAAAAAATCGGTATCAATTACCGGAATAATCTGTTTTTCCATATTGCTGTTTATTTATTATTTTATTAATTCTGCTCCGTATTTACGTATGATTCCATTTAAACACTCCTCATGTCCGTATGTATGGCTCTTTGTAATCATGCTATTTTTACCAGTAATAGGATTAATTATCTCCTTATATATTACCAGAGAATAAGTATGATGAGTAACTTTCTTATGACAACTTTCACAGTCTCCATATTGATTCGGATGTCCTACACATAAATCTAATTTTGCAAAGTATTTCATGATATTTTGGATATATCCCCGGCTTTACACCGTGGTGGTGATTATTTTTTATTTGTAGGTTTTAAAGCTTCCGGAAGTGGATAGCCTTTGATTCTTGCAATATGCTGGTTGAATGTTGCCCAGATGTCGCGATCTTTAAATTTAAAATGCATTGTACCTTTTTTAAAAGCTTTACATTCAAAGAATCCCCAATCAAACCATTCTCCATAATTATATGTGTCTTCATAAACTATTGAACAGTAAATAGATTTTTGAGATAATATATCTTTCTCTTGTTCCGCAAGATCCTTTCTGTAGAAAGCCTTAATGGTTTCTCCATTAGAATTAACAAGCTTATAATTATATTTTATTTGAGCGTATAAGGATGGCATGTAGTCATAGTCTCGTCCTGTTATGAAGCAAAGTGCTTTGGCAAGATCTTCTATTATATCATTAGATGAACTAATTTCTATTTGTGATTGCCCCTTGTACCAGCGTTGATCTTGCCAACAAATATTACCCTTTATAAATTTTTGATTAACCAAATAATGGCTATTTGTCTTCCATCCTTCGACGCTATATCTGTTTTCATGATAATGCATAGTAAGCTTATCAAAAACCTCTAATAATGCCTTATCCATTCTATTAGAAGTAGTACCAATTATAATTTCTAACATTTTATAAATGTTTTTCATGGTAAATTTCATTGACTTTTGCTTCTCTATGAATGCATTAATATCATCTCTTACACCTCTGGTTATAAACTTTCCCATATCCATTTTAGAAAAAATCCATTGCCAAGAAGCTTTTTGCAAGTTTTTAGCAAACTCTTGCCTATTAGTAGGAACATCGCCTTCTCTACATACAAAAGTCAGATCTCTAATGCCTATACCAGATGTCACAGCATTCATTTTTACTGCATTAGCTAGTACTTCATCGTATAGCTTTACAGCACTTACATATCTCTGCACTACCTCTCTAATTGCATTATAGGACATTATTCCATTTTCTTGTTTCTCAATCTCATCATCTTCATCAGAGAAATATTCAGAAAAATCAGATTTAGAACCTGGCTTGGTTATTCTAATAAGTCCAATCTCAACATTAGTTTTCCTTTCAGCAGAAGAAAATACATTGCCTATATTTTCATAAGTGCCATAATTAGTTATTATATTTGATAAGATATTTCTGCTTCTAGTATATGTGTTGCCGACCGTATCTGCATTACATAATGCAATAATTTCACAACCATCGGGACAAACTTCCCAAGCATGTAAAATATGTTTTTCATCTGCAGAGAAAGGCGGGTTCATGATGATATAATCAACATGAGAAACCATGTCAGAGGTAACCTTTAAAAAGTCATCAGAAATAACCTTACATTTTGCTTGTAAAATAGTTCTCAAATCATAATTAATTTCACAAGCAATAACATTTGCGCCTGAATTTTGGCAAAAATCTACAATATCACCTTTGCCCGCACTCGGCTCTAAAACAACTTTATTATTTAAATCTAAATCCCAAGTCATTTGTGCAATAACTGGTTCTGGTGTTGGATAAAAATCTTTATTGAACATGATATGATTGTTTTGTTTTAAAACCCCGGCTTTGCTAGGACTCTGCCGGGGGAAAATTGTTAATTTGTAATGTGTTACTTGAAATTGTAGGAAAATGAAACACCTAAGCCAGCACCATTTGCATAATAATTGTTTAAAGATTTTTCTATAAACGCAAAAGGTTTTAAAACAAACTTTTTATCAAATACTTTTGCATAGCCTACTTTAAGTGTTAAGAAATGAGAATCTTTATATTGATCTCTAAATGAAGCTGAGTATCTAATTTCAACTGGAAATTTATTTGATATATAATATTCAATTCCACCTGAAACACCGTAAGATTTTAGAGCATTTAAATCTCTAAGTTTTGAATAAGAGAATCCAGTTCCTAATTTCATTGCTAAACCATCCGAAATGAAATATCCTCCAGATAACCCAATCACAATAGATTTTTCTTTTTCATCTGAAACATAAAACATAAGTCCAGTTGGTGAAACTCTTAAATCATTTGATGAAGATCCAACTTCAATAAATTTTGTTCCTTTTGTAAATTGTGCATGTAATGCAGTTGTAACGACTAATAGTGTTACTACTAAAATGTTTTTCATATAAATAATTTATTTGTTAAGTGAATTCTAGTCTACGATCATTCTTTTTGATAGTAGTGAAAAATGGAAATTTGTCTTCTGGTACTTGAGTTATTAAATCAATTAGATTTTTAGATCCTGTGAAGACAATTCTTTGAATTTTATCTATCTCAATTTGTAAAGTGAGATATTTTGTATTTGATTTTTTTGTAGAGTCTTTAATTTGATATTTATATATTATAATTTCAATATTTAAAATATCATCAATGTCTATTTTTTTTCCTGTAAATGCGTTTTCTTTAGGTTTGATGTTAAAATCACTAAAGTGGAACATTATTTAAAAGTTTTTTCATAAGATTATGTGAGTTACAGTGTTTTGTCCATCCAGAGTATGATGCTATAGAAGCTTTATTAGGATTTCTTTTAATCATGGCTGCAAATTTCTTTTTTATTGATTTTCTAAGCTTAACATGATTATGATAATGAACATATCCAACGAAGTCAATACCTCTTTTTTCTACCGGAAATATTTGCCAATTTTCTTTTACTAGTAATTTTAATTTAATGCTTAAATAGTCTTTAATTTGATTTAATATTATGTGAAGGTTTTCTTTTGAAGTGTTAAGTATGACTATATCATCTGCATATCTGAAATAGTACTTAACTTTTAATTCTTCCTTTACCCAATGATCAAAATATGTTAGATAAAAGTTTGCTAGATACTGACTTAAGTAATTTCCAATTGGTAAACCTGGAGCACTATCAATTATTTCATTTAGAAGCCATAATAGATCTTTATCTTTAAACTTCTTTAATAGTAAACTTTTTAAAATTTCGTGATTAATATTTGGGTAAAACTTTTTTATATCCAACTTTAGACAATATATAGTCTCATTTTTACGCTTTAAAGATTTTCTTAAATTATAAGAAGCTTTATGTATGCCTCTTTTTTTTATACAACTATAAGTATCACTAGTAAAAGTTGAAACAAATAATGGTTCTAATACATTCATAATAGCATGATGCATTATTCTATCTGGGAAATATGGAAGTCTGTATATTTCTCTTTCTTTAGGTTCTGTTATTGTGAAAATATCATATTGCGAGGTTTTGTACTGTTTTAATTTAAGTGAGTTATGTAATTCACTAATGTTTAACTCTTTGTTTTTATTATGTAGTTTTACACCATATTGTTTGCTTTTTCCTTTTTGAGCATTTATATCTGCTTGTTTTACATTGTCAATGCAAATTATTTTTTCAAATAAATTGTTTATTCTTTTCATAATCTTTGCTTTAGAAAAGTCGTTTTCAGTAATACTTACCAACGCCTTTATGAAAGTGAATTATTTTTTACCAAGAGGTAAGGTTTACAGTTTTTATATTAAAAACATAGGTGGGTAGTGCAATTCGAATTCGAGTTCTGATTATTGGAGTTGTTGAACGAGAACTGGCTAGAAGAATAAGAGCAACATGAAACTGTACAACCTTAAGAATTTAATCTATTATGAAATAATCTTTATATAAATCAATGAACGATTCACCTATGTAATTTGCTAAATCCCGTGTTTTTAAACAAAGGCGGGCAGAGCAAGCCGAACTCGAGCGCCGATAATTGGAGCTGACGAACGAGAACCGGCCAGAAGAATCACTCATTTCAAACCAAGGATAATATTTTCTTTCATTCCAATTACTCCAATCAGCTGTCCAGCCTTCATTTAATGCTTCAGTAATAATTATCAATTTATAATGTGCTACTATAGATTTTTGGTATTTTTCTGGTAATAATGATACTTTTGGAACATCAGGTTTTAGTCCTAATAATTGACACGCATCTTCAAAACTTTTTACTTTATCTGTTACATTCATTTAAATTAGTTTTATTGATTAGTATAAGATTTCTCATACACCTCTAAGAATTGATTAGCAGCGTGCTCAGCAAGTTCTTTTGATTTAAAGCAAAGGCGGGCAGCGCAATCCGAATTCGAGCGCTGATCATAGGAGTCGTGGAACGAGAACCGGCCATTTTTCGATGGCATATTGAACCAGTTGAACCACTTATCCCATTGTCCATTCCCCCAATCTGGCTCCCAGCCTTCATTTAGAGCTTTGGTAATAACTACTAGCCATTGAGTATATAAAATATGATTATTAATACCTGCTACTTCTAAGGCTCTTAATACAATTACTTCATCATCATTTTCTCCAAGTTCATTAATTGCGTCTTCAATAGATTTTATTCTTTCTTTAATATCTACAAGAAATACCTTTTTTCCGAAAAGATTTTCTAGTAATAGTTTTCCATTTTTTGAAGCTTCAGAGTATGCTTTTACGGCTGCTTCTTGAGTGATTTCTAAATTCTTCATGAGATTTTATATTTTGTTAAAAAATTCGTGACCTAATATTGATTTTATTTTTTCTACTTGTGATCTGTTATAGTCATTTAATTGTACTTCTGTACCATGAGATGTAATTCCCATTATTGATTGATTTGAAAAATTTAATTGTTTAAGATTTGATACTAAGGACCTTCTTGCAGTGTGTGTAGATATAAGAGAATACTTTGGAATAAATTCTCTAACAACTTTTTGATTACGTGTTTCACGAGTTGCAATTAATTGAATTAATCCTGCTTTAAACGCAACTACTTTAATTATGCGATTAATGTAAGTTCTGGAATATACAGGAACTAAACCATTATATTTTTGGATAATACCCTTTACAATTTCACCTAATGGAATATATGATACATTTCCTGTTTTATATGCTTCAATTTCTATATATGAGAATTCTCCATGTTGTCTTGTGAATGCAAAAGGTTGCTTTAAGAATCTTTGTGTTGTTTCATACCTTTGACCAATATAAAACTGAATTGTAAAATTGTCTAAAACCATTTCTTCAGCAGCAGTTAAAAATTTACATGAACGCATTTGCTTTAATTCTTCAATTGTTAAATACGTTTTTGGATTTTTTTCCTTCACTATCTTTATTCCTGTACCATTCCAAAAATGCTTGCCCGACTTAAAAGCAAAGTTTAGCACAGATTTAATTTTAGAGATAATAACTGATACACTATTTAATGTAAGATGATAATTGCTAAGAAACGTTTTAAACATTTCAACAGTATTATATATTACCTCATTCATTTGTAATTGAATACCAATGTGAGCTTCCCAAAAAACAAACCAGTCATAAGCATTTTTATAATGTCTTATTGTCGTGAGAGAATATTTAGTCCCCTTGTCTGTAATATATTTACCACTCTGTAACCCTTTTAAAAGGTCCTGGAAAAATGAATTGAAATATTGCATTTCTGAATTATGAGAAAGGGTAGTGTCTTGTTTTAATTCTAAATAATTCATATCTTTGTTATAGTTGTTTTGAAGACTTCCATAAATGGTTGTTTTCATTTTGTAATAAGCTTCCTTCGGGGAGCTTTGTTTTTTTTACTTGTTATTTTTTTACCTATGCCCTTGCACGAATGTTTCTTTGATGAGACATGAATTTTGTGCCTAGATCATTGTAATTTTCCGGATATTTTCCGATTTGAATTACTCCACAGGGTTGTATTTCTTCCTGTATTTTCTTTCTGAATATTTTTAAAATGGTGTTCATTGGGATATTATTTATTTAACATTCTTATTATTAAATTGTAAGGCTTAACTATGAAAAGTGATATTATTGCTAATACTGCAAAAATTGACAGGAGTAAAAATATTTTCATTCTGTTGCTTCTTTTATTAGGTTTTCTATTTCCTCATTTAGCCATGAAGGAAGAGTATGAGCCTGTGCTTGACAATCTAATACTCTACTTAAAATTTCAAGCATTTCCGGAGCTTTGGAGAATAAAACTGCGTTTGCCTTTAATGTTTCAAAATTTTCTCCATAAACTGTAGCAACTGGCCAGCCTTCTAAGTTGGTTAATTTAACACTAACATATCCTGATGTTGGTTTGAATATTGAACTTTCATCAATTATAATTTCTTTTGTTCCATTGATATTCATATTTTTTATTTCAAATGAATTAATATTTGTATCATTTTGTCAATATCTCCGTTGTAATATGCTATTAGTGAAATATTATTTTGCATTTTTTAATCTTTTGCGTTTACTAACAAAGGTTTTAGCTAGTTCATACACTACTGGAATACCTACAACCATTAAAGTAACTGTAATAATTCCTCCTATATATTTAAGCTCAGGAGCCGGATTAAAAAGCAAGGCAATACCTGTTACATACGTTGTGCATGCAATTATTTTTTCTTCAAACATGATTTGTTTTATTTAAATTAGAATGGAACTATATTTATTTCTTTGTAAAATTTCGTTCGTTGCGTTTACTTCCTTATTAAAATTTAGATCTGATAATTCACATATATAACCAGTTGAAGAAGATTCATGTTTAATTATATAAGCTTGGTTTGTAATAGGAAATCCGAATGACATTTGAGTGTCATAATTTTCAGTTATTAAAGCAACTTTTTCAGCTGTATTTATATCAAATTTGTATTTTTTATCAATATCGACCCCTTTAATGTTGCTTACTTTCATTAGATCGCTAACAGGTATTAATTTTAAAGATCCATATTTATTTTTGTATTCAAATGGTTTCATTATTTGTGATTTTTAGTTAAGTGTGTTTATTTTATTTTCTTTGATTAAGAAGTAATACAGATCATAAAGCATAGATTTTACAGAACCTAATTCAATGTAATTTATCCCCAGACAAGGCAATGATTCAATTGTATTAATGTCTGAACCAACTTTTATATTTAATCCAGTTAATTGATTAAATTCATTACTAATGATTTCACCATAATCTAAAACACTATCTAAAACATAGTTTGCAAAATCATCACAGTCTTTAAAATTTTGTCTTAATGAAGTTTTTTCGTTTATAACCCTTCTGTTAATTGTTTTAGTGCTTACTCCCAATAATTTATAACCAGAAAGAAGCGTTTTAAAAATACTTTCTCCGCATTTAGGAATATATATACTATTCGCTTCCACTTCTTCTATATCCTTCCATTTACCACTTAAATTCTGTTGAATTACTTTTAAGTATGTGTATTTGTTAGTTTTCATTTTATAATTGTTTAGTTATCTTAAAGAAAGCCTTTTAACAACTTGCTCAGGTTGGTTCAAATCTTAAATTTTAAAGTAATGTTTGTTTCGTCTTCTCTTATCTGTTACAAATGTATACAATTAATTACATTAAATGCAAATATAAATTACATAAAAAGTATATGAATTATGTAAGTAATTGAAAATCAATAATCAAAATTTAACTTTTAACGTTTGTTTATTGTTGTAAAAAGTAATTTTATTTACTTGTAAAGCAAAAAAAAAGAGCCTCCGTTTTGGAAAACTCTTAGTAGTTGTTATGTAATAAGCTTATTTAAATAATAGGTTAGAAGTAGTAATTTTTATTTAAGCTGATATTTATAGGCTTTTTAGTTTTTCTTTCCTTATGAAGCTTTAAAACATCTTTTTTACTGAAAAATAAAGTTCTGCTATCATTACTTACAGCAATTACTTTTAATTTATCTCTATAATATTTGTAAACTGAAGCTTTAGATATATTTAATAGTTCGGCAATACCGGAAGCTGTAATTAATTCGTGATTTATTTCTATTACGGGTTTAACTGCTTCCTTTTTAGGTTTAATTTTCTTCCTAGTTATTATGGGAATTTTTCTTTTTACTGGATTTGTAAATTTAGTAGGTGGTATTTTTGGAGATTTTGCGTTTATAAATAAACTTTCTATCTCGCAAATAATAGTTGCAACGGCATAATCTGTTACCTGAAAGTAATGATTAGTTAAAGCGTCATTAAATTTTTGATGTAATTTAGATCCTATTTTAACATTTAAAAGCAGTGAAATAGTATCGATCCCGTTTATAGGGTCAATAGCAATCAGTTTACTAATCCTTTTCAATGATATAGTATCATAAAGAATCTTAGAAAAAACATCATACTGATCTTTTGTGAATTGCAATGAACTACTGTTATTCGTTGCATTGTCTTTTAATTGCGCACTGTCTGTGCTTGAATTTGATGTGAACATAATATTTAAATTTAAAATTATTTAAACATAAAACGCCCCGGGTGGGTGCTGTTCACATCATCGCTTACGCATTGAAGTGTATAGCCTTACGACTATACGACACCTCCGAGGCTTAATATTTTTATACTTTAAATTTTGGTGCTATAAGCATAAATACCTATAGCGATGATGTGAACATGACAAATTTACGTATGTTTTTTATTTGTACAACATATATTAATGTTAAAGTATGTTAAATTTTAAATTACATAAGGAGTTAAAAGTTAATTTTAGCTAAAATAAATTTTATGATCAAGCTTATTAAGGTAGTTTTTTTATTGTTTAATTCAATATTATATAGTCAAACATTGGAGGGGACAAAAAAAATGGAAACTTTATATTCAAGATTAAATATCCTTAAGCAGGAAACTAGAAAAATTGAAGCAAAAGTCAATTCTATTAATACTATTAATTTATCTAATAAGTGGATCTATAGGAAGAATTTCATAAATGATAATAATAAAATTGAACTTAAAGCTATTGAGAGTAATATAGAAATGATTCCAAGGATTGAAGAAGAAAGTAAACGTATAATATGGTGTGGAAAAATTGAAAATACTATGAATGAATATGAAGAAAATCTTTCACGTTATTATAAATTATTATTAGATGATATAGAGGAAAACAAAATATATATTACAAAAGAAAATTACAAGTTTGTAGCTTTTGACGATTTAATGAATTTTTTAGTAAATAATACTTTGTATTCTGAAAAAAGGATAACAGAAATGTTTAAAAAACAAAGCACATTTAAAGAGTTTAGGGAATTTTTAAATTATCTTGCTAAAGATTATGTAAAATAATGTTTATGAAAAAACTTTTACTTTTTATCGTATTTATTGTTTTTGCTTCATGTGGCAGCTATAATAATGATGTATATTATAATTCAAGTTATCCTAGTTCTGGGTATTCTAGTGGATATAGTTCTGGAACAGTTCATGTTAAAGGGTATTATAGAAAAAATGGAACTTATGTTCAACCTTATACTAGAAGAGCTCCAAGAAGATGAAAAAGAGTATTTTTATATCATTAGTTTTTATAGCTTATATTTCATTTGCTTATTATGGATCAACAAAATTAATATTTCCAAAGAAACATATTAGAGATGAAGATATTATTAAGAAGCTAATAAAAAATACTATTCAACTAAATGATCAAGTGGATGATCTAAATGATCGTGTTGAAGAGTTGGAAAATAAAATTTTAGATTTAGAGGATAATAATACTCAACCTAACATACCTAATTATAAATATGATGACAATTCTGATAGAATAGATGATTTAGAATATGAAAATGAGAACATTAAAAATCAGATAGATGATATCAAGGAAGAAAAAGAATAGGGTTTAATAGTGTTAATCTATTTTGGTAAAATATAATTAGACTTAAGACTAATATTACCTTCTTTTAATTCTAGATCTATTTTTCCTTTTCCGCCAATTCTA
>CAACVC010000225.1_pt1 | contig 12952 bp, 23 predicted proteins | sample 2381761 | NCBI WGS metagenome assembly CAACVC01 (sample SAMEA5211966, study PRJEB30684) | marine metagenome | biome: Marine; feature: Epipelagic; material: Water | collected 2015-10-15 | depth 45 m
CAAGTACATGTAATGAGTACCAGTAATATATACAGGACTGCCACAATTGTAGAAACTAAAACCTTCTTCTCTACGCTTAAATTCTTCGTCGATATACTCATACCACTCTTCTTTAAAATCACTTGGATAATCTTCCCAGTCAAATCTTGTTTTTATTCTTTGTAGTTCTTTTGGATATTCAAACTTTTCCCAGTATTGTTCCTTTTTATCTTTGCTTCGTTTATAAGGTTTATCTGCTTCTGGTAAAGCAATCCTGAGGTTTTGTATTTCAATAATCTGTCCAATTCTACCTGTTTTACTAATTACTACAAAATCATAATCAGAGTTATAACCATACTCCCATTTTTTATATCTATTTTGTTTAGATAATATTTTAGGATTTACAATATCTTTTATTTCTTTCCAAAGTGTTTGCTCGTAACTCACCTGCTTCTCCCTTCAGCAAATTTGAATACTCTTTCTTTTTTTTCTTCTTTTGGTTTACCTTCTAGTATAGCTTCTTCTTCTTCAATTCGTTGTAATATTTCAAAGGCATCCATAATACAAAGTTTTTTTGTAGCTGCTGCATTCTTTAATCTATCAGCTGCTAAATCGTCAGATCCATCGGTTATTATTTGCTCTTCGGCTACTTTTATTAACTCATCAACTGCTTTACGCCCAGCTTGGATTATATTCTTTCTCGTTTCCTTCGTATTCATTAGTTAAAGCTATATCATTAGATTTCATACAATAAAGGCGTTCACCTTCTATAATAAACTCAAATTCTGAGTTAGGTGTAAATATAACAAGGTTTCCAGGTTTTAATCCTACGGCTTCTAAGGTTTTATTACTGTATTTTAATACACCAAAGTATTCTTTTTCTTTAAATGTCTTAAAACCGCTTATTTCGCGTATAGGTTTAACAAAACAATAATCTAGATGACAACTATTATTATACATATATATTTGCTGCGGAGAACAAAAATATAAATCATTTATAAAATAAGTACTACTGTTTCTCTCATTACCTTTTTGATCGTACCATCTTCTAAATAAGTTATGATGAACATAAACTTTGTCACCTTTTTTTATTTCACCACTATACAAAGCTGGTGTTGAAACAATTAAAGCTTCTTTACTTACAAACTGATGATGCTCTATGTTAGAGTTTATTATTAATTCTTTATCGTTTATTTTTTTTGTATTATTATACCTTTTATTAAATGGTTTAACAATAAAATCGTGTAAACTTTTCATTAATAATTTAAATCATATTCTATAGAAACCGCCATATTTCGGTTAAACTTTTTCCAAGGCAAAACCTCTTTGTTCTTAGTTATATAAATGTTATAAGAGTGATCATTATCACTAAATAATATATCACAAATATTGTGACCACCATAAACTTCTTGACCAAGAGAGTAGTGCATAGCATCGTTTTTATAATCAGAGCCAATGCTTATTTTTCTAATTACACTAGACATTCTCTAAATCTTGTTCTTTTTCTTTTATTTCTTCGTAAAAACCATCTTCTAAGTTTATAGAAATATGACCGTATTTTTCTTCTAGTTCTTTTTTAGTTTCTTCTACTGTTTTGTTAATATCAGCTAGCTCGTGTAATATACCATGTTTTTGAGCTTCTAAATAACCTAATTGGTTTAATAAATTATTTATTTTCTGTTGATCTTCTTTTATTAACTTAAGTTCTTCTTGAGTTATTTTATTTTCCATTTAATTTAATTTATAATTGTTTTATTTATAATCACTTGTTATTTATTCTATTTCCGGAGGTTCAGGTTCTGGTGGAATTGGCGGAATAGGTACAATCACAGGGTACTTACTACTTTCACCTGAAAATTTTGATGGATTAAAAGATTCTGCTTGAGATTTGTAATACCCAGGTTCGTCTACAAAATTATCTACAGCAATTTCTAACTCGTCCTCTGTAGCGTAAGTTTCAGCAGTTATAGAGGTGTTAAACATTAATGTTTTACCTTCTGGAATATTACCAAATAAAACTATTCTTTCTTTTCTGGCTGTAAAAACACTTGCAATAAAACCCGTGTTGTTGTATAAAAACACCCAACCATTATTTAATTCACCTTCTATACCTACTATCATAACTAGCTAATTACTGGACCTCCATCATTGAACACCCACGATCTCTGACTAATTAAATTATACTTATTTTTCATACTATCACTTCCACCTACATTATAATATCTAAAACTAGAACTTACTATACTGTCTGCTAGAGTTAATTCTGTTGCTGCTACATTTGTTACTTTAGAATACTGATAAGTACCTCCTGATTTAGTATAAACAATATCGTTTACTTGAACACCTAATGCAACAAAGTCTTTATTTGTGTCTATAACTTTATCTGCAGTTGTCCATGTTGACATGGATTGAGTTAGTGTATCTGGAAATGTTAAATCCCCATTGAAATTAGCTAAATTCATTCTAATTGTAACACCAGTATTGGTGGCTGTAGCCCAAAATCTATTTATCATTAAATCGTATTCTGCACCATCTACATTAGCCCCATCACATGTTTGAAAACCACCACTACCTAATCCTGAAAAATCTACGTTACTATCAAAAACTAAACTAAATATATTACCTCTCCAATTATTTGGATAATATAATGAGTGGCTGAATGAAGTAACTCCACTTAAATCACAATTAGAATTAAATATAGCGTTTGTTACTGCTGATGCTCTCCAACAGTTAACAAAACTAGTACAATTAGAACTTATATTGTTAAACTGAGTGGTAATTGTAGTTGGTCTACTATTATTGCAAAAAGCATAAAACATACTATTGACGTTTGTTATTCCACTTAAATCCCAATTACTTATATCTACACCTGCGTTGAATTGACAACCATAAAACATCGATGCCATGTTGTTAATACCGCTCACGTCCCAATTACTAACATTAGGGGGATAAGCATCAGTATAGTCACCACCTGTATTAATAATATTTGAACCAGTACCTGAAAAAGCATTACCACAAGATACACCAGTATTTGACGGATTATCAAAAGAGTCTGAAGCAAAATTAGTATCACTACCAGGTGCACCAAATTTAAAATCTACAGCATTAAATATAAAGTAAACAAAACTAGTGCTTCCATTAAAACATAAACTATTTAAACCTTTTATTTCTTTTAATTTACCTGTACTGTACATAAAATAAGCCCATGATGCAACATTTTCAGTCATATTTCTATTCCAACCTGAAATGTCTAAGTAATGAATTTTACTACTTCTAAGGAAATTAGTCATATTTGTAAAACCATTACCAGTAGTAGACCAATCTTTAAGTTCTATTTTACTGTTAGTGTCTGTACTTTCAACAGTGTTAAGCGTATAATTAGTAGATGTTATATTGTTTACTACCCAGTTATTAAGTTTGCTAGTTCCTTTTAATTTAGCAGCATTAAGCAGGTATGGTACTTGAAATGACGCATTTGCGTTAGTTAGATTGTTCCATTCTAAGGTGCATCCATCTGTTGTACTATTACCTAAATACAAAAAACAATACATCATGTTACCTATTGCTGCCGTTATACCTGATGGTAGTTTTAATGATTCGCAGTTAATAAGATATGCACACATTTCATAAGCATAATTTATTTGATCCCATAAACTAGGATCCCACATGCTTATATCTAAACTTGTTATGCTGTTACAGTTGAAAAACATTCTTCTAGCCTGTGTGTAAAATACAGCACCGGCATCTTCTCCAAGAGGTAATCTAGTTGGTGAATCGGTCGCTGTTACAACTACGTTATTGCAATAAGATAACATATAATTCAAACCTGTTATCTTAGTATCACCCCAATTTTTAACCTCAATTAATCTATTTCTATTAGTAGCGTCATTACCACCTTGAGTACCACCCATATATAAACCTGAACATCTTCCTGTTATTTTTACTTCGTGATCTCCAGCTGTAGCATAGGTATGCTGTAAGTAAGCGTTGTTGACGGTTGTTGCTTGATAAGATTCAGAATTACCATCACCCCAATCAACATCAAGATTTACAGCTGTTTGTATAGTAGTATTATTATGACTTTGGTTTTGAAAAGGAATAATTACGTCTTCATTAGAAGTTGTGGTTCTCCAAACAGTAATAAGTCTTTCATCACTACCACTAGGGTATCCAGGTCTAGAAGGTCCAGGAAGATTAGATATATTAGGAATTGGTATATTTAATCCTATAAACATTACTCAGGCCCTGGATTTGGCTCTGTCCAGGCAGAAGTTGAAAGCAAGGCTAAGGCTTGTTCGTGATCTAAAGTCTGTAAAGGTACAACTGTACCGTTGGTAATAAAACTAGGAGTCACTTGATAAGAAAGCATAGCTTCTGTGTTAGCTACATTCCTTCTCATTGTTTGTGAACTAGTTGTATTTATCTGACTAAAATCTATTAACCTAGTCTGCGTATCTATATCTATCACTATATATGTTGTCATTTTTACATTTTTTAATTAACCAGGCACACTAGTTGATCTACCTGAATTTGCGTTTTGGTTTGCATAATCAGCCATATTAATACTGTATAAATTGTTGATGCTATTGTACATATTACTTTTTAAATCTGCTATAGTTAAATTAGTTCCAGTGCCGTTTCCAGTAGAACCAGGTGCAGTACCTACTATATTTTCTTGAATTATATTTTCTCCAGTCATGTCATTACCACTAATAACATCTCTTGATACTAAAACAGATCCATTGAAATAAGTATAAGATTGATCCATTGGATACCAAGCCGTAGGTGTTATTCTAAAACTGCTTAAATCTTGCGGTACGCCGTTATTGTAAATGTTTAAAATATCATTGTCTGAAAGAATATTGTTTTTCCATATAGCTAAATTTGATGTAGCTCCGTCCATATAGTAATTGGTTGATCCGCTCTTATAATAACCGCTTATATCAGGTGTAGTTATTGTTGGCATAGTTCCGTTTCTTGATCCATTAGTTCCACCATACACACCGTTTAAATATTGCTTCATTACGCCAGTAGAACCATTCCAAGTAGCTGTAACATTATACCAAGTGTTTGTAAAAAAGTCTGTATCTGGCACAAAAGGATAAGTAGCAGTTCCAATAGACCCGTTAGCGCTAACATAGAACTGTAATTGACTCTGGAAATACCTAAGTATATAATTTTTGTTTCCAGCATCATTGTCCCAACACGCTGCAAAAGGTCTTAAACCTAAACCTGAAGTTGTACTTGAAGCATTAAACCAAACAGATATAGTGCAGCTAGTAGCACCAGAAAGTATAGAATTACTACCGGAAGTTGTTTGCGTAAAATCACCTCCTGCATAATCAAAATTAATACTATAACTACTAAACGGTTGTTTCTTAGTTAAATTACTTGTAACTAAATTAGTGGTGTCCATACCTGAGCTCGTACCGTTTAATGCAGATACATTATTGTTAACTAAATTACTTTGATCCATAATATCAATTTGAATGTCCTACATTTGATTGTTTTAATAATGGAGATGGATAATTACCCATTTTAGCATATAAAGTATTATCACCTGTCTCTCTATAATAATTACTTGTTACGTCACCTTTAGGACTTCCAAAAACATTTTTAGATTTCCATCTTCCAGTTTCTCCTTGCTGAGCATTATAAAAATTAGCCTCGTAAGTTGTTGAACCTTCAAAAAAGTATCCTGCTAAAGCTCCTGTTGGATACAAATCTTTTGAAGCTAAAGGTGTACCACTATTATATATTGTATTTCTTTCAGTATCTGAAACTACTTTATTATACAAAACCAATTGTTTAATTTCATAACCTTTGTTAGCGTCTGAATTACCGCCATTGCTGTCATTAGTTCCACCTAGTATAGTTCTATCACCTGGTAAATAATAATATGGGTTTGAAAAAGCGTTTGATACTATAGAGCTAGAAGTGCCACCATAAACACCTGCTGTAGTGGGAGTTGCACCACTTACCGTTCCTCTAGTGTCATCGTTGTTAAAATACATGTTAAACTTACTAGTGTCGTTACCTGCTTCACCTGGAGTGAAATAAACTAGAAAGTGTACAAACCCATCAAAAGGTGAATTATCACGTGCTTTCCAATTACCCCATCTATTAGCATTTCCATTAGAACCATTTACACCTGCAAAAACGTATCTAAAGCTAAATGTACCATATTTAAAGTACATTGTAGGTGCATCGTTGTATCCAGCAGCATAGCTACTAGCATAAATAATAATACCTCTATTATTACCAGAATTGTGGGCAGGTTGGTACATCCATCTTCCAAAAGCACATATTGACGGAGCTGTATTTATAAAAGGTTGATCAACTTGATTAATCTTTAACCAAAAAGATATTGTTACTGGTGAATTAACTAAATCTGCACCTAAAGCATTACTTCCTAAAATTGTTGAATCACTTGGATCTACCCAAGTGCTTTTGTTATATGGTCCTGCAAATGTTCCTCCGGGCATGTCGTTAATTGTAAAAGTTTATTAAATCTGAAGTAGAAGCCGCGTTTGGTATACCCCAATATTGTTGTGTTTTATAAAATATAGCTGTATTATCAAGTTTATACCACGCTTTTAAATTACTAGTTGCAATAGCAGTTGTTAAAGGAACGCCGTTGTTGTATATTTGGCTAACTTGTGAAGGTGAAAACTCAGTATCATAAAAAGTAAAGTTACTGTAACGTATACTGCTTCCATAACTTCTATCTGCTGATATAAAATCAATATCACCTAACGGTGTAGAAGCTCCTGCAAAAGCGCTTGTAGTTGCAAAAGGAGTGGTGTTACCATTTTGATAAAAATTTATATTAGCTCCATTTCTTGTTATAGTTATATTATGCCATTCACCAACACCAGCAGCTGTAGGAGCTGTCATAGTTCCAGAATAATATTGAGAGCTTCCAGCCTTATAATATAATGTTCCTCCATTATTAGCATAAACAACCCATCCGTTTTCAGAACCTGATGATAATATATAGGCAGCTCGAGTGCTGTATGGCGGTTTAAAGTTTACCCAAAAATTAATAGTGTGTACAGTTCCTAATGAAATACCACCAACATTTATAGCATCAGTAGTGTTGTTAAAATTAAAACTCTGTGGATATGACGACAAGGCGTCAGGGATTTGCCAATTGCCTGTACTATCTGCTTCCCAATTTGCTTTTTGATTTAGTTTGTACCAAGCTTTTAAGTTAGCAGCTTGTGGTTGCGTACCAGTGTAAGGAACACCGTTGTTATAAAGAGTTGCAATTTCTGTACCTAACAATGTTGTGTTCCATATTTGAGCGTTTGAAATTTTGCCATTAGTAAAAGAAAGTGTACCTTTGTATGAACCTATTGTTAGTTTTTTACTTGCAAGAGAAGTTGATTCTGTAACTCCTATTGAAGTATCTTTAAGCTCACCATTTAAAAATAGTTTTATAGTATTTGTTGCATAATTAAATGTAAATGCTAAATGCTGCCAAATGTCGTAAACAAAACCTACGTTAACCCAACCTGAAGTACTTGACTTAAGTTGCGATGACCTACTTACACCTATTTCGTTGCTACCTCTCACTTTAACATCAAAACCTAAAAATGAAGGAGAGCCAGAGTTACTAAAAATATACTGTGTAGTTCCATTGTCTGTTATGTTAACCCAAACAGAAACAGACAAATCGCCAGTATCATAATCGGTTGTAGTTCCTAAATCTACATAATCATTAGGTATAAAATCAAAAACACTATCTGCTCCAACTGAAATATTAGGGTAACCAGCGGTTGCTGTAGGGTTTGAGTTGTCACCTAGTGGCCAATATGCTACAGGCTCTGCACCTGATATAGCCATTGGGTTGTTTAAGTTGTATAGATAATTTCTTTGATCTGTAGATAAAGCATAATCAAAAAAGCAAGCTTGAGTTATTGCTCCATTCCATTGGTAGCCTGAACCGCCACTACCCCAAAGCGTTCTTCCTATATTAAATGATGTTGTTTGTAATACAAAGTTAATAGGAGGAGCTGCAGAACTTTGGTTTGCTACTTCAGAATTATTTACAAAACACCTAACCTCTTGCGCTATAGTTCCACCTAATGTAAGATCAAGTACAAAACATATATGATGCCAAGTATCTCCTGTAAGTGTTGTGCTGTTATTTACAAATACATTACCTACGGATCTAAATTCTAAAGCCAATGTAGTTACATCAGCCTTGTAGGTTATATTAAAATTACCATTCCAACTTCCGTATGCTTGAGAAGTTGCGGCCATAATATTTGCTCCTGTTCCTGAATCAGGCTTTACCCATATAGAAAAACTTAATTTTTTTACATTGTTTAAGCCGACATCTGTCTGCCAAGTGGTATTAGTACTAATAACATCAGCTGTAGTGCCAAAATCAATACTATAGTTACTTAACTTATCTTTGTTAGTGTTTTCTGGTTGTCGCCACGTTGGTGCTATATAATTTGTTCCCATAATTAATCCCCCATTCTATACCACGCTGTAGGCGCTCCAGTTGATAATGTGCTTAAGTCTGCTGTCATACCAGGGTTATTTTTTGAAGAGTCATATAGAAGTTTAGCTGCTTTTAAGCTTAGAGGATAATTAAATACTCCAACCTCATCTAATCTACCTTCAAAAGCTTCAGTTCCTCCAGATAATGTAGAGCTGTAATTAGCACCTATAAATCTAAACTTTTGAGCTTCAGTAGATGAAAAGTTATTAGTTGAAGCCGTTACTTCTATACCATTAAAATATAGTATTACTTCTGATCCTTCTCTTGTTATGCAATAATGGTTCCAGTTAGAATTATTAGCATAAAGTGGTGAAGCGCTAGAATGATAACCTCCTAAATTAAATCGAGCTTGGCTACCTGTTGGGGTTTCCACGTATAAATAACTAGCCCACATTTGAAAAGAAATCCAAACACTTCTATAACTTGACTGGCTTGGTTCTCCAAAAAGAGTATAGTTAGTTGTTGTGGTGCTTGCTCCATTTCTTTTTAACCAAAAACAAAGAGTGTTAGATGTTCCTAATGACAAGCTTTCAGTAAGATCAAAAGCAGTACTAGTAGGACCATCAAACATCATTGAATACTGATTTTGAATCAAAGCAACGGAAGGTCCGCTAACAAATCCAGGTCTTGAAGGTCCAGGTAAATTAGACAGATCGGGGATCGGCATCCCTAAGCCAATAAACATAGCTTAATATATTGCTACCAAATCTCCGTTAGCGTATGATCCTGAACTTAAAGTAACAGCTACAACTCTTTTAGCTAATACTGGCAAAAATGATCCAGCTGTAATACCTTTTAGTCTCGCTGTATAAGTAGAATTATAAAGCTCACCACTTTCTAGTATTAAATCTAAGCCAGTGTCTATAGCTATTCCAGAATATAAACAACATCCTCTTTCATGAGTGTTTGGTAAATCTATATTTCTAACTGTAAAAGCAGCTCCACCAATTGTAGTTTCACTTAATGTATCACCAACTGCGTATCCTTCGCCATAAGGCGTATTAGCAGTGCCAGTAAATGCCAATTCAAAACTAAGAATTGCTCCTCCAGCATCAACTGTAAGTACTTTAACTTTAGCTTTTGTTGTTCCTGCACCACCTGTATCTAATGTAATTATACCACCAGCCGTGTATCCCCCAGATCCACTACTTGTCATTTCAAGGCCATTAGCAATACCGTTAAGTGAAGCTCCAATACCATCTTGACGTGGATTTATAGCTCCAATAGCTACAGGGACCATATCATGAGCAAATACTCTTGGCTGAGCGGCTTCATTTCCGTTTAATCCTCTCATTATTTATTTTTTATTTATATTTGTTATTTTCTCTGCGCCTCTAGATCCAAAGTACGCTACATATACTGTGATTAATAAAGCTTCCATTAAAGAAACCCATCCATCTTTTATTTCTAATAGTACAGTTGAATCTAGCACTATAAATATCGTCATGGCTAGAGTAAGATATATTAGCGTCATGGGTCTAGTGTTCTTACTTAACCATGAATCACTTTTCATATCGCTAGCCCATCTACTTGAAATGTTATTCATTTCAGCTATGTCTTGATCTAATAATTTTAAAGCCATTTCTTTATCTTCTGGCCCAATACTAGAATCACTTGATATAATATTTTTTACTATGCCTAAACCGCCTTGGTCAGGTAAAAACTCACCTACAGTTTTTAATATTGCAGGAGCTTTTTCTTTTAAGAAAACACCTACTTTAGTTTCTTTAAATTTTTTCTTATTTTTCGCAGGTTTCACACTTAGGTTTTAATGATAATAAAAATTCTCTAGCCGCAAAACCAAAAGCAATACCAGAATAAAAAGGATGATTCTCTGCAATTAATAAAATACCAATAAAGCCTATTGCTATTGATTTAAACCATGATGAATTTACTATTTTTATAACTTGTTTCATTTTTTTTCTTTTTTATAAGCTTCTTTTTCCCACCAATGATTTTTATTACCATCAGCAGATTTACTTCTTTTAACTTTTTTCCACTTATCTTTTTTAGACTTTCTATGGTACATATAATTATCATCATACCATATAAGACCATCTTTCATTTGTTGTAAGTGAACTTTTTCGTGTTCTATAATTTCTTTCTTTTGTTGTGGATCTGTTACGTTTACGTTTATAGTTATACTACCACATTTTTGAGCCCTACCTAATACACCTTCTTCTTCTTTTACAGTATACACAGGTGTATTATCTATTTCGTATGGTGGTTTCATTTTAAAAGCCATTTAACACCTCCATCTTCTTCTTGCAGCTCTACCTCTTTCACTTTTCCAACCTTTTGATCTAGCACAAAATGATTTTCTACGCTTAGCAGCTTTACTACCTTTTTTAACTTTACCTGTTACAGCTGTTTTAAGTTTGCTACCAGGATTTTTTCTTCTATACTCAGCAACGCCCTTTTCAGTCATGCCAGCGCCTTCTTTAGTTGTTCTAAAGTTTCTACCTTTGCCTTTAGTAGTTTTTCTTGGTTCGCCTTTTTTTATAAAAGGATTATTATCCTGAGTATACATTTTTACTTCTTTTTAGGAACGCAATTAGGAACTTTTTTACCACCTTTATTTTTCATACCAACCATCATGTATCCTTTCCAACATGGATTTTTCATTTTCTTTTTTCTTTGAAGCGCGCTATAACTCATAATTATTTATTTTTTTTATTGTGAAGCTCTTTGTCAATTTCTTTACACCATAATAAAACTTCATCTACTTTTTCTTCTAGGTCTTCTATATGATTAGTTTGCCATTCTTGCTTTAAATCATACTCCATTCGTTTTATCTCAGCAGGTGGCATTTTTTTAGCATCTTCAATATCCGCTTGTAAAGTATAATACATTCCAACAAACATAGAAGTAACAACTATTATACTTACAACTGTTTTAATATCTATTTTAAATTCAGTTCCCTCAGATATTTTCATATTCATTTGTAGCATCGAATGATGGACATGCTTTGTTAGCAAAGTCCTTGTGTGAATGTATAACAGCGTTAGGGTACATAGCTTTTAAAGTTCTAAGTACACATAATAGCGCTTCTTTTTGACAATCTAGTCTAGTATCTTTCGGGGTCTTACCATCAGCTTCAACGCCACCGCAATAGCATACACCTATTGAATTACGATTCTGACCCTTCGTGTGAGCCCCGATTTTAGCTATATCTCTACCTTTGTATATTTCTCCATACAGGTCGACATAGAAGTGGTAACCAATATCGCTCCATCCACGTCCTTCAACATGCCATTTACGTATTTCAGCTACATCAAAGTTTTCTCCTTCCCTAGTTGCAGAGCAATGTACGATAATTTTATTTATCTCTCTCATAAACTACTTTCTCCTTTACTACTTCTTTCTGGATACCTATTATCTAAATATTGAGCAGTATCACCTTTATATTCTTTTTGCAGCTTATTATACTCTTTAGTTCCTTTAACTTGGTAATCTTCTTTTTGAGTACCAGGATCTGGATTTGCTATAACTTTTTTAAAAGGACTTTTAGCTTTTCCGTATTTGCAAAATTTATTATTGTAACCCATTTATTTATTGTTTTTAAGTTTCCACCATTTGTGAGCAGTATAACCAATAGTTACAGCTAATAGTGTTATTTTTAATACTGGCTCTAACCAATCCATCATAGTTATGGTAAATGACCCAGCATTTAACACATAAAGCTTTATGTCATCGGTCATTTAATTTGAGCATTCAACACTGGATTACCCTTATATTCTGGGTTTTCAATATATAAGTTAGTTGCAACGTTTTCGTTTTTACTTACCATAGATCTTAATCCTGCTGGCTTTGCGCATCCACAAGGTTTAGCAAACCCTGCTGACTTTTGTTTTTCTCCGTAACTTGGCATTTTAGTTTTATTTTTAGTTATTAATATCTTTTTCTTGTACAACCTTTTTTAGCTAAAGCACTACCACCGGCTTCACCTCCAGACTCTTGTCCATATACTTCTCCTTTTTTACTAAAAGCAGGATTACCGCCTTGATTTTGCATCATCATAACGTTTTGGTTATATCCTTGTTTGTTCATTTGATTTCTTAGAGTATCAAGTTGAGCTGTCATGTTTGGATCTACTCCTGGTTCTCCTGTTCCAGGCGCATCAATAGCTTCTTTGTTTCCAAAAAAACCACTTCCCACGTTTTTAGCTATTAAACCAAGCTTTTCTTTGCCTTGCAAATCGCCATAGTCAGCAGAAAAAGCGTTTTTCAAACCTCTTCTAACTCCAAAAAAGCCAAACTGCTCTGGTGAGTTTCCGCCTTGCTTATATTTTGTATTTGGTGAATCACCGCCTTTGCTCATCATTTCAAAATCGTTTCCAGATAATTCTCCGTTTCCGTCTTTATCTAATACTTTTTGATTTCCTTTTAGTGCCATAATTAATCTTTTTTATTTGGATTTATACCTGAAGTTAAATAATCTTTTCTACTTTGTTTTGAT
>CAACVC010000228.1_pt1 | contig 12915 bp, 7 predicted proteins | sample 2381761 | NCBI WGS metagenome assembly CAACVC01 (sample SAMEA5211966, study PRJEB30684) | marine metagenome | biome: Marine; feature: Epipelagic; material: Water | collected 2015-10-15 | depth 45 m
GCTGACTTATCAGCTTTAGCATTAGATACAGCCTTACCCGTAGCCTCGGGTGGTACAGGAGCCTCATCGTTAACCGATGGTGGTGTTCTTTTAGGTAGTGGAACTGGAGCAATTACTGCACTAGGTCAAGCTACAAACGGTCAATTAGTTATTGGTAGTACTGGTGCAGATCCAGTATTAGCAACTTTAACTGGTGGTTCAAATATTACAGTAACAAATACAGCAGGAGCAATTAGTATTGCTGCAACTGGATTAGGTTCAGGTACAGTACAATCTGTAGCAGCAACTGGTAATGAAAATGGTATTACATTAGCTTCAGATGGAGATAGTGTTAACCCAACTATTACATTAGGTGGTGCTCTTGCAAACGTTACAAATTCACAATTATCAAACAGTGCAGTAACATTAGGTAATACATCAGTATCATTAGGTGCAACAGCTGGAACAGTTGATGGTTTAGTATTAACAGATGTAATAGCAACTGGTTCATTCAGTGGTTCATTCAGTGGTAATGTAATTACAAACCTAGAAGATTTAACAGCTGGAAACGGTTTATCAGGTGATGCTTATGATGGTAATGTAGCTAGAACTTTTGCAGTACAAGCAGATGGTTCTACATTATCAGTAGGTGGATCAGGTGTTAAAGTAGCAGACGCAGGAATTACAGCAACTCAAATCGCAACTTCAGTAGCAGGTTCTGGTTTAGCAGGTGGTGGAGGAACAGCATTAAGTGTTAATGTTGATGATTCTTCAATCGAAATTGCTACAGATACTCTAAGAGTAAAATCTCAAGGTATTACAGCTGCAATGATTGCTTCTGGTAGTATTAACCAGGATCATTTAGCAAACGGAATTGGATTGTTCTCAGGATCAGCTCAAGTAAACTTAGGTGATGCTTCAGGAACAGTAACATTAGGAACTCAAACAACAGGTAACTACGTAGCAACACTAGGTAGTGGTACTGGTGTAACAATTGGTTCAAATACTGGTGAAGGTTCAACTCCAACAATTGCAGTAGACTATGGTTCAACTGCTAACACGGCGGTTCAAGGTAACGTAGGTTTAACAGTTCAAGGTACTACAAACGAAATTGAAGTATCAGGTGGTGGAATTACACTTGGTTCTGGTGGTACAGCAACAATTGGTTTACCAAGTAATGTTACTATAACTTCAGACTTAAGTGTAGGACAAGATTTAGTAGTAGCTAGAAACTTAACAGTTCAAGGTACAGCTTCATTTGCCTCAACAACGGATTTAGATGTAGCGGATAGATTCATCAGAATGGCTTCTGGTTCAACAGCAACTGGAGACGGTGGTATTGTTGTACAACAAACAGGACCAGCAGATGGTGAAGCATTTGCTTATGATTCAGCACAAACTAGATGGGGAGTTACAGGGTCTTACGATCCAGCAACAAACTCAATTACTCCAGACGCTTTCATGTCTACAGTAGTAATTGGTTCAGGTGGTGATGCAGCAACAGGTGTTGTTTCTAAATACACAAAAGCAGGTAACATGTTTGTTTCAGCATCAGGAGACATTTATATTTACTCATAATAAATGAGTGTAAATGAGTTTCAAAAGTGGTGAAATAATTATTAAAGGTAAAAAAACTACCTCTATAAATAAAGATAAAAAGGCAGACTCTGAACAGGGTCTGCCATCTTTATCTAAAGAAGAAATAATGTTTCTTCTAAAAATAATCCAACAACATGATTTTAAAGGTAAAGATATAGAAATCCTTTACAACACAACGTTGAATCTTCAAAAACAGTACATATATTTAAGTAATCAATAGTTTTAAATATGGATGAGTTATATACACTAGAACAACTAACAATAAGAGAAATAAAAGCCTTAAGAAAAGGTTTAGAATTTATTCAAATAAGTGGAATTGATGCTATGTTTATGGGCATGTTACAAGCCAAACTTGATAAACAAATCGAACAACTCGAAAAACATATACGAGATAAAGAATAAAATTATTTCTCATATTTATAACCATATAACTTATCATGGCCAATTGGAGAGAAATTATTATCAGTGGATCTGATGCGGAATTAAATAAATTAAACGTAGATTCATCCTTAACAGCAAGTGGGTTAATTTATCCTGCTGCTGATGGAACAAACGAACAAGTATTACAAACTGATGGTTCAGGTAACCTTAGCTTTGCTGATAAAAACTCTGGACCTCAAGGTACTACAGGTGCAACAGGTACTCAAGGTGCAGATGGCCAAAAAGGAGAAGCAGGGGAAAAAGGTATTAATGGTGAAAAAGGAGAACAAGGACCAACTGGTGCTCAAGGAGAAACTGGAGCACAAGGAGTACAAGGAGAAACAGGTCAAAAAGGGGAAGATGGTGCACAAGGTACAGATGGAGACAAAGGTGCTCAAGGTACTACAGGAGGACCAGGTGTAGTTGGACCTAAAGGAGAAAAAGGAGATGTAGGGTCACAAGGTGTAGATGGAGCACAAGGAGCAGATGGAGCACAAGGTGAAACAGGTGTTCAAGGAAATGATGGTTCATTTGGAGGTGCAACATTTGATTATACCTTTTCTACTGATACAGCAGGAGGAAATGACCCAGGTCAAGGTATAGTTGAATTAAATTCAACACAACAAAATACAGCAGATGAAATCTATATTGATGCTACCGATGATAACGGTGTAAGTATTAATTCTTTTTTAGCAACTATTAAGGCGTCAAGTTCGACAATAAAAGGACATATTCGTATATCTAATAGAATTGATGCAACACAGTTTTTACTGTTTCAAATCACAGAATTAACCGTTCAAAACACCGATCAATGGTGGGTAATTGACGTAACAAATCAAGCATCAAGCGCACAATCTCCATTCACAAATTCAGAAGATGTAGTATGTTCTTTCTTAGTAACTGGTGATCAAGGATCTCAAGGTGCTACAGGAGGTATAGGAGCACAAGGAGCAAATGGTGCTCAAGGTGCTAATGGTCTTACAGGTGATAAAGGAGATAAAGGACAAAAAGGTAGCCAAGGTGCTGTTGGACCTATAGGACCTAAAGGTGCTCAAGGTATTGATGGACCCCAAGGTAATAAAGGATCACAAGGAGAAACAGGTGTAAAAGGAGATGATGGAGCACAAGGTGCTAATGGAGCACAAGGTACAATAGGTGAAAAAGGAATTAATGGTGAAAAAGGTGATGATGGTGCTCAAGGTACAATAGGTTCTCAAGGTACAGATGGTGCTCAAGGAACAGTTGGAGAAAAAGGTGAAGATGGAGCTCAAGGAACAGATGGTCAAAAAGGATCTCAAGGAGAAACTGGACTTAAAGGACCACAAGGTGATAAAGGAAGTATAGGTGATAAAGGTGCACAAGGAGAAACAGGTCAAAAAGGTGATGATGGTGCTCAAGGCGAAACTGGTGAAAAAGGAGACATTGGAGCTCAAGGAGAATCAGGTGCTAAAGGAGATGAAGGAGCTCAAGGTACAATAGGTACTCAAGGTACAGATGGTCAAATAGGTGCACAAGGTGAAACAGGAACAAAAGGTGATGATGGTGCCCAAGGAGAAACTGGTATAAAAGGAGCTCAAGGAGAAACAGGATCTCAAGGTACTGTAGGTGTAAAAGGAGATGATGGTGCTCAAGGAGAAACTGGTGTTAAAGGAGATATAGGACCACAAGGAGAAACAGGAACACAAGGAGTACAAGGAGAAGATGGTCAAAAAGGAGCACAAGGAGAAACTGGTCAAAAAGGTTCTCAAGGAGAAACAGGACAAAAAGGATCACAAGGTGAAACTGGAGCACAAGGAGAAACAGGAACACAAGGAACAGATGGTGTTCAAGGAACAGATGGTACTCAGGGTACAGATGGAGCACAAGGAACAGATGGTGCCCAAGGTACTGATGGTCAAAAAGGAGCACAAGGAGAAACTGGTGAAAAAGGTGGTGATGGCGCTCAAGGAACAGATGGTGTAAAGGGTGCTCAAGGTGAAACAGGACAAAAGGGTGCACAAGGAGAAACAGGACAAAAAGGATCACAAGGTGAAACTGGATTAAAAGGTGAAGAAGGTGCCCAAGGTACAGATGGTAATTTTGGTGGTAACTCATTTGATTACACTTTTAGTACTAGCACTGGTACAGGTGATCCAGGAACTGGTATATTTAATTTTACAGGATCAGCTAGCCAAAGAACAGCAGCTCAAGGTATTATAGATGATGAAGATGATGCTGGTAATGATATATCAGCTACTTTACAAACAATATCTAGTGTATCCTCAGCAATTAAAGGACATATTAGAGTATCAAATAGAACTGATTCACTTCAATTTTTAACATTTGCAATTACTGATTTAACTGATAATACAGGTTATTGGAGTTTAAATATAACAAATGAAGCATATTCAGCTGATAATCCTTTTAGTGATACTGAAGATATTTTAATATCATTTACAACTGTAGGTGATAAAGGAGATAAAGGTCAAAAAGGAGAAGTTGGTGCTCAAGGTGAAACTGGTGAGAAAGGTGCTCAAGGCGAAACTGGAGGTCAAGGTACAACTGGTGAAAAAGGTGCTAAAGGAGATACTTTAGAAAAAGGACAAAAAGGAGCACAAGGAGAAACTGGTGCTAAAGGAGATACACTTGAAAAAGGTCAAAAAGGTGCTCAAGGTGAAGAAGGAGAAAAAGGAGCACAAGGTGAAACAGGACAAAAAGGTGCTAAAGGTGATACCTTAGAAAAAGGTGCTCAAGGTGAAACAGGACAAAAAGGTGCTAAAGGAGATACTTTAGAAAAAGGAGCACAAGGTGAAACAGGACAGAAAGGAGCACAAGGCGAAACAGGAGAGAAAGGAGCACAAGGTGAAACAGGTGCACAAGGTGAAACTGGAGAAAAGGGTGCTCAAGGAGAAACAGGAATACAAGGAACAGATGGTGCTCAAGGTGAAACAGGACAAAATGCTCCATTACAAGGTAATGTAGACAATAATCTAGTTACTATGACTGGTGGGACAGCATTATCAGGTTCAGCCAAATTTACCTATGATGGTTTAGATACTGTTTTAGATGGTACTGGTGGAGGAGGTCATTTTATAACTAAAACTCCATCACAATATAGTGCAGTTTCTGAATATGGATTAGGACATGAAGTATTTTCTGCAAATTTAGATAGCGGTTTAATTGCTACATTTAGTAGTTCTTTTGCTACATCAGATAATGTACCAATAATTCAAATGGTAGATAAATCTTCTGGTGGTACAGGAACTAATGCTGGTTCATTTAATTTTAATAAAGACACTGGTCATTTTATATTAACACCTAGTGGTTCTGGTAAAACAACTTTCCTTTTACTTACAGGTAGTTTATCTGTTTCACAATCTGTATTTTTCCCAGGAGTTGCTGAAAATACTAATAACCTTAAAACTGTAATGATAGACCCTACTTCGGGTAAATTAGGATATACAGGTTCATATGGTGGAGGTGGAGGTGGTACTCCAATACAAGGAAATGTTAATGATAATATATTAACAGCTACAGGAACAACATCTATATCAGGTTCAACTAAATTTACTTATGATGGAGCAGGTGATGTTCATTTAGAAGGTAAATTACAAATTGACCAACAAACTATAACTATAGCTGGAGGTAATGTTTCATGGAATGTAAATAATGGCTCAAATGCTACTGTTACATTAGGATCAGGTACTAACACATTAGTAATGTCAAATTGGGAAACAGGTGATACTGGTGTATTAGTTGTTAAACAAGATGGAACTGGAGGAAGAACATTAGATGTTGATTTAAGTGGCAATACAGTTTACTTAGGAAACACTTCATATACACCTTCATCAGCGGCTAATGCGGTTGATATATTAGGTTGGTATTATGATGGTTCAAAATATTATGTAACAATAGGTTATGGTGATTCATCAACAGTAGGAGCTAAAGGTGCTCCAGGTGCTCAGGGTGCAACAGGACCAGTAGGTAATTCAGGACCACAAGGTGCAACAGGAGGACAAGGTACAACAGGACCAATTGGTAATATAGGACCAGTAGGAAATACTGGACCACAAGGTGCAGATGGAGAAATTGGACCAATAGGAAACATTGGACCAATTGGTAATACTGGACCTCAAGGTGCTGATGGAAATATAGGACCAATAGGAAACATAGGACCTATAGGAAACATTGGACCAATTGGTAATACTGGACCTCAGGGTGCAGATGGAAATATAGGACCAATTGGAAATATTGGACCTATTGGTAATACAGGTCCTCAAGGTGCAGATGGAGAAATTGGACCAATTGGTAATTCAGGACCACAAGGTGCAGACGGTGGTATTGGACCAATTGGTAATACAGGACCTCAAGGTGCAACGGGTACACAAGGTGCAGTAGGTGGAACAGGTACTGAATTTACAGTAACAGGAACAACCGCAGATGGTGTTGTTACTTTTGATTCAGCAAATGCTTTAACTACTGAAGCAAATATGACATTTGATGGTACTACAGCATATATTAATGGTGCTTTAGGTGTAGGAACAGATAACCCAACAACTGTAGGTTTAATAGAAGCTACTAACGATATTGTGGCATTCTATTCTTCAGATGAAAGATTAAAAGAAAATATTAAACCTATTCCATGGGCATTAGATAAAATCCAAAAAATAAATGGTGTAACATTTGATTGGAAACCATTAACTGAAGAACAAAAAATATATATCCATGGAAACGAAGGACATGATGTAGGTGTAATAGCTCAAGAAATAGAAAAAGTATTACCTGAAGTTGTAACTACAAGAGATAATGGATATAAAGCTGTTAAATATGAAAAAATAGTTGCTCTATTAATTGAAGCTATTAAAGAACAACAATCAGAAATAGATCAATTAAAAGATAAAATTAATGGCTAATCTTAATTTTTTCAGAATAATGGCCGGTAACGGTTCTAATCTTGGTTCTCAAGATATTCCTTGTAATGCAGGAGGAGTTGATTTTGATGGAGGACCAGGTATATTTTATGCTACCGCTGTTGTATTAGGAAGTGGTATAGGCCCTATAACTGCATCATTTGATTCCTATAATATCCCGGATAGATTTAGATTAGTATGGAGTGGATCTACAGTAGCAGATTCTTTATTTGTGGGAGATAATTTGAATACTAAAGCTTATTATGATGGATATACAGGATCAATAAGTAATGTAACTTCTTTAACTCGAAATAATTGGAATCAACAAGCAGATGATTTTGTAGCTGCTTCAGCAGAAAGTGTAACTTATACTAGTGCTTCGTTTCCACCATATCCTGGTAGTCCTTTTACAAAAACAAGAGGAAATACAGCTATAGTTGTAGGTGAAAGAGTTAATGGTCAAGGAAACCATGGAGCACAAAAAGGTGTACTTAATGCTTTTCCACTCTTTTCATCTTCGTGTGCAAACGGACAAGTTAAATTATGTTTTTTCAAACATACAACTGAACCAACAGAATTTCAAATAGTAATTGATGGTCCAGACGCTAATACAGGTTGGGATTTATTTAGTTTATCTTGCCCAGGTAATGACACTTCACTTCATTCTTCTTCAATTATGGATCTTAATGGAGATATTGTTGAAGTGTATCATACAGCACCTTCATTTGATTTAGATGTAGGAATGACATTATACGAAAATAGTGCTTTAACTACAAAATTTACTTCAGGTGGAAGCTATAGTACTAGTTCATTTTGGGGTAGTGATAAATCTATGCTAGTATCAGGTAGTTCTATATTTGGAACACAATACGAATTTAATGGTGGTAATGGTATTTGTTTTAAAAATGCACTTAATACAGGATATTCTTTTATGACTTTAGCTGATACTGGAGTAATTACTGCTAGATCATGTACATCTACTCCTCACCCTCAATCTTTAACAACATTTTATGCTACTTTAGCTGTAGCAAAACTTGCTTTTAGTTGTGATGTTACAATTAATCAAACTCTTTACCATAATGGAAGCGGATTATTACCAGCAGTTGGTGATAGAGTGTTTACAAATTCTAGTGGTACAACTAAAGATACTAGTAAAATAAGAGGAGCTTCTACTGTAAATTCAGGCAATTCAATTTATGGTTATCAAACTGATAGTAATGGAGATGTTACCAGTACTCAAAACTGTATACCATAATTTTGGAGTTTTTAGATTATCAAGGTAAAGAATTCAGTGTTTTTAAAAATAATGGGGTTACAACCATGAAATTTAATGACGATATTTTTTTAAATGATGATAAAAAATATACTGAAGTATTTTTAGGTAGATGCAATAAATGTAATCCTTTTTATAAAGATTTTTTTAATAATATTCAATTTAATACTGTATTAGTAGCAGGATTAGGTCTTGGTTTAATACCTCAAGAGTTAATTGAAGTATATAAATGTAGTAAAGTTGATTGTCTAGAAATAAGTCAAGAAATGATTGATTATACTCATAATTCAGGTCATTTAAATAAAAAAATAAATCTTATTCAAGGTGATGTTTATAAGTATTCTACTTCTGATATGTATGACTTGATTATTATTGATACTGTATGGAGAGAAGAAGATATTAGTAATGATCAATGGGATTTTTTAGTTAAAAAATATAAACCAAATTTAAACTCCAAAGGCTCAATTTTTGCCCCAGTTAGACAAACATATTTCTCAATATAACTTGTTTTTTTCTTTATTTTTTCATATATTATCCATATGTATGACTATATTATAGGCCATAACGGAAGTGGGCTCGTTGAGTAACCAACCATAATAAAAATATTGACATGCCAAATTGGAAAAAAGTAATAGTTTCAGGGAGTAATGCTGAAGTAGCAAACCTAAACGCACAATCTTACACAATCTTACCTACAGGATCAGGATCTGTTCCCGCTAGATCATACCCAATCCCATTTATTGACACTTCAGGTGGAGGAAATGACTCACCTATGTTTAAGGATAACCAAAACAAACTTGTTTGGTATCCAGCAGGTGCATTAGAAATAGATGGTAATGTAGAAGCATTAGGATTTGTAACAGCAAGTAATGTAATAGCATCAACCGATGCAACTATTGGAGGAAGAACAACCACAGATGAATTAACAATTGGTGGTATATCTGCTGGTTCAAGTGAAACAAAAATTGTAGTTGTTAATGATTCAGGTGCTACAGCTTTTAGAACAGATTTAGATTTACAAGGAGATAAGGGACAAAAAGGACAAAAAGGTAGTCAAGGTGAATTAGGTGCTCAAGGTTTAACAGGCCAAAAAGGACAAAAAGGAGAAATTGGAGTAACTGGTGCTCAAGGTACAGATGGTACAGATGGTAATGATGGTGCACAAGGTGCAATAGGACCACAAGGTAACGTTGGACCTCAAGGAAATAAAGGAGATGTTGGGCCTCAAGGTGATGAAGGAGCGCAAGGTGAAACGGGTCAAAAGGGACAAGATGGAGAAAAAGGTGCAATTGGACCTACAGGACCACAAGGTAATGTAGGACCAACAGGTAATACAGGACAAAAAGGTGCTCAAGGAGAAACTGGTGCTATTGGACCTCAAGGTAATCAAGGTAACCAAGGTAATGTAGGACCAACTGGTGCACAGGGAGAAACAGGACAAATAGGACCTGTAGGACCACAAGGAAATGTAGGACCTGTAGGACCACAAGGTAACGTTGGACCAACTGGAGCACAAGGTGCTGTTGGTTCACAAGGAAATGTTGGACCTGTAGGACCACAAGGTGAAAAAGGTGCTATTGGACCTCAAGGTAACGTAGGTGCTCAAGGTGCTATCGGACCTCAAGGTAATCAAGGTAATGTAGGACCTAAAGGACCACAAGGTGATAAAGGATCAATTGGACCAATTGGTAATGTTGGACCTCAAGGTAATGTAGGTGCACAAGGTGCTATTGGACCACAAGGTAATCAAGGAAACAAAGGAGAAACAGGACCTACTGGACCTCAGGGTAATCAAGGTAATATTGGTGCTCAGGGAGCTACAGGACCTCAAGGTAATAAAGGACAAAAAGGACAAGATGGTGCTCAAGGAATTACAGGACCTCAAGGACAAAAAGGAGAACAAGGACCACAAGGTAATGTAGGACAAAAAGGACAAAAAGGTACTACTGGAGATACTGGTGCACAAGGTGTTACAGGACAAAAAGGTGGTACAGGATCTACTGGTGCTCAGGGTGCAATAGGACCTCAAGGTAACCAAGGTAATCAAGGTGATAAAGGATCTATAGGACCTGTAGGACCAATTGGACCTCAAGGTAACGTAGGACCTGTAGGACCTCAGGGTAATCAAGGTAATAAAGGAGCTCAAGGTGAAACTGGTGCTATTGGACCACAAGGTAATATAGGTAACGTAGGACCACAAGGTGATAAAGGATCTATAGGACCACAAGGTAATATAGGTAATGTAGGACCAACTGGTGCTCAAGGACCAACTGGTCAAAAAGGACAAACTGGTGCTCAAGGTAATATAGGTAATGTAGGACCAACTGGATCACAAGGTGCAACAGGTGCTATTGGACCTCAGGGTAATACAGGACCTCAAGGTAATATTGGACCTAAAGGACCACAAGGTGATAAAGGATCAATTGGACCAATTGGTAATACGGGACCACAAGGTAACGTTGGACCAACTGGTGCACAAGGTGCTATTGGACCTCAAGGTAACAAAGGACAAAAAGGTGAAGTTGGAGCTCAAGGAAATAAAGGACAGAAAGGTGAAGTAGGAGCACAAGGTAATAAGGGACAAAAAGGAGAAATTGGTTCTCAAGGTACAGATGGTAACTTCGGTGGTAACTCATTCGATTATACATTTGATACAAGTACAACAGCAGGAGATCCAGGTCAAGGTAAAATAAGATTATCATCAACAAATCAAAATACTTCAGTTGAAGGATATATTGATGCAACAGATGATGATGGAAACGATATTCAATCAACACTTGAAACATTAGATAGTGTTACTTCAGCTATTAAAGGTCACATTAGAATCTCAAATAGAACAGATGCAACACAATTCTTAACATTTGCAATTACAGATCTAGTTGATCAAGGTGATTGGTGGCAGTTAGATTTAACTAATGAAGCAAGTTCAGCAACATCACCATTCTCAAATAACGAAGATATTATTTGTTCATTTGTAGCAGTAGGTGATAAAGGTGATAAAGGACAAAAAGGACAAACTGGACCTCAAGGTAATGTAGGTGCACAAGGTGCTATTGGACCACAAGGTAACCAAGGTACCAAAGGACAGAAAGGTGAAGTAGGAGCTCAAGGTAATGTAGGACCTCAAGGTAACGTAGGTGCTCAAGGAGCTACTGGTTCAACTGGTGCTCAAGGAAATAAAGGTGCTACTGGACCACAAGGTAATACTGGAGCACAAGGTGCTACAGGAGCAATTGGACCACAAGGTAATACAGGTGCTCAGGGTAATATAGGACCTAAAGGACCACAAGGTAACCAATAGGACCAACAGGACCTCAAGGAAATAAAGGTGCAACAGGACCTCAAGGTAATGTAGGTGCTCAAGGTGCAACAGGACCTCAAGGTAACACAGGACCACAAGGTAATGTAGGACCAACAGGACCACAAGGTGAAAAAGGAGCTATAGGACCACAAGGTAACGTAGGACCTAAAGGACCACAAGGTGGACAAGGTAATACTGGTGCACAAGGTGCTACTGGAGCTGTAGGACCAATTGGACCTCAAGGTAACGTAGGACCTCAAGGTAATAAAGGACAAAAAGGTGCTGCAGGTACAAATGGAAATAAAGGTGCAACTGGTGCTCAAGGTAATGTTGGAGCTCAAGGAGCTACAGGATCAACAGGACCACAAGGTAACGTAGGACCTAAAGGACCACAAGGTGGACAAGGTAATACAGGACCTACAGGTGCACAGGGTGCAACTGGAGCAATAGGACCTCAGGGTAATACAGGACCACAAGGTGGAATTGGACCTCAAGGTAATAAAGGACAAAAAGGTCAAACAGGTGCACAAGGAAACATTGGACCAATTGGTAACGTAGGACCAACTGGTGCACAAGGTGCTACAGGATCAACAGGACCTCAAGGTAATGTTGGACCAACAGGACCTAAAGGACCACAAGGTAATGTAGGACCAGCAGGTAATAATGGAAATAAAGGAGCTCAAGGAGCTACTGGAGCAACAGGACCACAAGGTAACGTAGGACCAACAGGACCACAAGGTAATGTAGGACAGAAAGGACAGAAAGGTCAAACTGGTTCTCAAGGTAACGTAGGACCTGTAGGACCAACTGGAGCACAAGGTGCTACTGGACCTCAAGGTAACGTTGGACCTCAAGGTAACGTTGGACCTCAAGGAAATAAAGGACAAAAAGGACAAACTGGTGCACAAGGTAACGTAGGACCTGTAGGACCTCAGGGTAATACAGGACAGAAAGGACAGAAAGGTCAAACTGGTTCTCAAGGTAATGTAGGACCAATTGGACCAATTGGAAATGTAGGACCAACTGGACCTAAAGGACCACAAGGTAACGTAGGACCAACAGGACCTAAAGGACAAAAAGGTGCTACTGGTGGACAAGGTAATATAGGTAATGTAGGACCTGTAGGACCTGTAGGACCTGTAGGACCAACAGGACCTCAAGGTAATAAGGGACAAAAAGGTCAAACAGGAGCACAAGGTAACGTAGGACCAACAGGACCACAAGGTAATGCAGGAGGATTTACTACAAATTCAAATGCTCAAGTAAATAGTTTAGGTGTTGGAGTTTCAGCCTCAGGTACAGCAGGTACAATTAGAGCAACTAATGATATTATTTCATATTACTCATCAGATAATAGATTAAAAGATGTAAAAGGTTTAGTTGAAAATGCATTAGAAAAAGTAATACAATTAAATGGTGTACAATTCGATTGGATAGCTAAAGAAGGTATACAT
>CAACVC010000229.1_pt1 | contig 12863 bp, 6 predicted proteins | sample 2381761 | NCBI WGS metagenome assembly CAACVC01 (sample SAMEA5211966, study PRJEB30684) | marine metagenome | biome: Marine; feature: Epipelagic; material: Water | collected 2015-10-15 | depth 45 m
AACATATTTAAGTGCATCAAAAGATGTACTCATAACAGGTAGTCTAAATGTATCTGGTAGCGCTGAAATAACGGGATCTACTAATATACTTGGCGATTTACGTGTTACTGGTACAGGGTCATTTGATGTAATTCATACAACGTATGAAACATCCTCTATTATATATTCTAGTGGTTCTACTAAATTTGGAGACACATTAGATGACACACATGAATTTACAGGTAGTGTAACAATTACAGGTTCTTTAGGTGTAAAAGATTTAGAAGAAGATAATACTTTAACTAAAACCTTAGTAATAGATGACGACGGTTTAATAAAATATTCAACATCAGGTGGTAACAACACTAGTGGAACCTCTGGTACAACTGGTACCAGTGGAACATCAGGAATAGGCTCAAGTGGTACATCAGGTACTTCGGGTACAACAGGTACAAGTGGAACAACAGGAACTTCAGGTACAACAGGCTCAAGTGGTACAAGCGGAACAACTGGTACAAGTGGAACAACAGGAACTTCAGGTACCTCAGGTGAAGATGGAACTTCTGGTACAACAGGTTCGAGTGGTACCTCAGGCATTGGTTCATCAGGTACTTCAGGTGTAGATGGAAACTTTGGTGGTGCTTCATTTGATTATACTTTTACAAGTTCAATTTCAGTAACAGATCCTACTAGTGGAAAAATAGGTCTTAATAACGCATCTCCACAATCAGCCAATACTGCTTCAATTAGTGAAGTTGATGATAATAGTAATGATATTAGTTCTATAATATCAACAGTAAATTCCTCTACTAATGCAGTAAAAGGATTTATAAGAATACAAAATAAATCAAACCCTGCTGATTATGTTACCTATCCAATCCCAGGACCAATAGCAGATAATGGTAGTTGGAGAGCAATTCCTTTAGGCACTAATATTGGAGATGAGGGGGCATTTAGTGATGGTGAAGATATAATAATATCATTTGTTGTTAATGGTAATAGAGGTAGTGATGGTGCCCCTGGTACAAGTGGAACAACAGGTTCAAGCGGAACTTCGGGTACAACAGGTTCGAGTGGTACTTCAGGTACAACAGGTACAAGTGGAACCTCAGGTACAACGGGCACTTCTGGTACAACTGGTTCAAGCGGAACTTCAGGAACAACTGGTACATCTGGTACAACAGGCTCAAGTGGAACTTCAGGTACAGAAGGTACTTCAGGTACAACTGGTTCAAGTGGAACTTCAGGTACAGAAGGTACTTCAGGATCATCTGGTTCAAGTGGAACTTCAGGAACAACGGGTTCAAGCGGAACCTCGGGAACAACAGGAACATCGGGAACAACTGGTTCAAGCGGAACTTCAGGTACAGAAGGTACTTCAGGTTCAAGTGGTACATCAGGTGCCCAAGGTCAACCAGGTACTTCAGGTACAGAAGGTACTTCAGGTACTTCGGGCGCTCAAGGTATCCCAGGTACAAGTGGAACAACTGGTTCAAGTGGATCAAGTGGTACATCAGGTGACCAAGGTCAACCAGGTACATCAGGTACATCAGGTTCAAGTGGTAGTTCTGGGGAAAGTTTAGGAGGAGGATATGTACATACTCAATCAGCTGCTTCAACAAATTGGTCAATAACACATAATTTAAATACACGACCCCTTAATGTAGATGTATATGATAATAGTTATAACTTAGTTATAACTGAATTTGTAAAATTCCCTACAGTAAACACATCAGAAATAACTATGAGTAGTGCAGTTGATGGATTTGCTATATTCTCTAGTATTTCAGCTTCATATACTCAATCTCAATTAGAAATTTTAGATGAAGGTACAACATTAGTAACATCCCCATCTTCTATAAACTTTACAGGAGGTGGAGTTACAGCAACAAATTCAGGTGATGATATAACTGTAAATATTCCTAGTAATAGTGGCACACCAGGTTCATCCGGTACTTCAGGTACAGAAGGTACATCTGGTACATCTGGTACTTCAGGTACAACTGGTACATCTGGTACTTCAGGTACAACTGGTACATCTGGTACATCTGGTATATTACCTTTGACAGGTACAACTACTGATGGTGTAATTACTTTTGACGGTGATGGAACAGGAACAGTTGAATCAAATTTAACATTTACTAATTCTGATACTTTAACCATTGGAGCAACTGATGGATCAACTATTACTGGTCAAATTAAATTACAAGAAGGGGATTCAGGTTCAACTACTACTCTTATGTCCACTAATGAAAAATTTAGAATATACAATTCTTCTGATTCAAGTGACAAATTTCAGTATGATAATGGTTGGAAATTTGATGAAAATCTTCAAATTGTTGGAGCTCTTAAGGACTCATCAGGTGATACAGGTACATCAGGTCAAATTTTAGTTTCTACAGGTACAGGAATAAATTGGACTACAGATACCCCCGGTACTTCAGGTACATCAGGTACTTCAGGAGGCCAAGGTACCCCAGGTTCAAGTGGTACCTCAGGTGCAGGAATTGCAGGTCCTTTTGAATATAATAATTCTAATTCAACTTCAGGAATTCAAACAGTTAGTGGTTCAAACTCAGCAGTTGGTGTCTATTCATTAGCTGCAGGAGGAGGAAATAATTTAGCAAAAGGTAATTGTTCTATTGTTTTAAATGGAACTGGAAGTAGTACTGAAGGAAATTATGCATCAGTTTTAAATGGTGAACACCATAAAGCTAGTCAAGGATCTTTAATATTAAATGGTATATATAATACTGCATCAAATGCAGGATATTATCAAGTTATAGGAGGTAGTGGTTCAATTTCCGGGGACTCATATTCGTTTACTTATGGAATACTTCATAGTGGATCAGGAGGTCATAATAATCAAGTGTTTGGTTCTCGCCATAAATTGGACGGGGTTCATAATTCTACAATTGTTGGTTTTTCTTCTAGTATGGTTAATACTTCAGCCTCATTTATAGGAGGTAAAGGAAATTTAATAAGTAGTTCTTTATATTCTACAGCATTTGGTTGCCAACACATTATATCAGGTAGTTCATATGGTGGGATATCTTCTGGGTTTGATAATTGTCTTTTTATTAGTGGTTCAAATAAATTTAATTATATAGGTGGTGGTAATTCGAATACAATAGAAGGGAATACAAATAATGTTGTAGTTGGTGGTAATAGTAACTGTATAAAAAACACATATAGATCCTTTATTGGAGGTGGAAGTGGCAATCTTATTACTAATAATAAATCAGTTATTGTAGGAGGTGGTAGTAATACAATGGCTGGTTATGATTCTGTGATTGTAGGGGGAGATTCAAATAAAGTATATGCACCCTATTCTATAATTGGAGGTGGACAACAAAATTGTATATGTAATACTTCTCAACAGAGTACTATAGGAGGAGGAACTTATAATAGAATACTCCAAACTAACAGAAATGCTACAATAGGTGGTGGAGAATCCAACTTAATATCAGGTAGTTGTGGTTATGGAAATACAATAAGTGGTGGAACGGGTAATAGAATCTGTGGTAACACTTCTGAGTGCACCCAACGTAATACAATAGGTGGTGGTTCTCTCAACTATATAATAGGTCCTCGTTGTGCTACTATAAGTGGTGGTTCTAATAATAGAATATCAGGAAGTGGTGCTTGCCATAGTTTTATAGGTGGTGGTAGGGACAATGGTATATGTACTACTACTGGTTTAAGTGGGTATGCTGCTTCAATAGTAGGTGGGTGGCAAAATAAAGCCGGTGGGTTTATGTCAAGTATTATTGGAGGATGTAACAACTTTTCAAATAACAATTATACAGTTGTAGCAGGAGGTTTTTATAACACAGCTTCTGCAATTTTAAGTGGTGTTTTAGGAGGAGAATGTAACACAGTTAGTCATGCACGTTCATTTATTGTAGGTGCTAATTTAACATCTTCAGCAGCGTGTACAACCTTTATGAACTCAGGTTCATTTGATGGTTTTGTTAATGTAGTAGGAGATGTAACCGCAAACGATTTTATTACAACCTCTGATAGAGATTTAAAATCTAATATTCAAGAAATTGAGAATGGTTTAAATACTATTAAACAATTTACTGCTTATGAATATGAAAAGGCTGGTAGACAAGATGCAGGTTTTATAGCCCAAGAAATATCAGAAGCTATTCCATATGCAGTATTTACTGGTAGTGATGGTTATTTAACTATGACTGATCGACCTGTATTAGCCCATATGCATAACGCTATAATTGAACTAGCAAAACGTATTAAAGATATTGAAGATAAACTAAACTAAACCCATAAAATCATGCCAGGAGTACCTTACACGGGACAATACGAAATGTTTAATACGGGTTCAGATGTTTCTCCCGTTACTTCTTCAATTAGAGGAGCACAAAAACATAATGCAGGAGATCAAGTTGATAGTGTTACCCAATTCTCAAATAATATCACAGCTTCTCAAATACCTTTTTATGACAATTATTATGCTGGAAACATTACATCACTGTCACAAATTTCAGCTTCTTTACAATGGAGAGGATACCCTGCAGAAGTAGGATGTTATAAATGTAGTATTAGAGAAATAACAGATCCTGGAATTGTAGAAGTAGAACTATCAGCTTCAACTTTAGACCCCCAAGTTTCTTTTAATGTAACATTAGCAGGAACAATGAGTCCAAATACAGGATCAGTTGTAAAATCTGGTTCTATTGGATCAACACTTGCAGCATCGGTTAATAATATTGGATCAGGGGAACAATTTTTAGGTTGGAGTTATTCAGCTGATGGAAGTGCAGGATATATTTCTACAAGTACTTCACTTAGTATTACTATTCCTAGTGAAAGAATAATAATATTTGGAGTTGCTAAACTATCTGATAGAATAGGAAGAAGATTTTGTTATTATGGTTCATCTACTCATCAAAACCAAGTATGTGAATCTTGTCCTTCAACTACAACCGTATATTTCCAAAGAAATCTTTATAATACAGCTTCATTAGATGATTTAATATGGTATAGCGACCCAATTGCAAATACTTTTTCGCCAACAGGTCAATACAGAGCTATAAACACAGTTAGTTATAGATCCTTTTTTGGTTCACGGACAAGAGATATTATAGATGAAACTATTTATTTTGTAACGGGATCTACGGGTGAAGCTAATATTTATAAAACGTGTAATGAATTTTTAACCTGTTAATTAAGTTATGGCAAGATATTTTCAAATTGGGATAGGAACAAACCTACAAACTACTTTTAAAGTAATATATTCTACTAATGGAAATGCTACTACTTTTGACCATACAGCAAGTATATGGGATGAAAATGGTTCCCCCTATGACCCGGCAACAGGTTTGACTTATGAACAAATAACAGATAATGGAGGATTAAAAGTATTTACAGATGATGATGTTTATCAAGTAAGAATAATAGATGAAAATGGTTATTGTAGTGATGTTGATAATAGTAATTGTACAAGTATAGTTTATGGAACATCCCAAGTAACATATAGTTTATCTGGTATAAGACTTGATAGAGAACTTAGTGCTTTTAATTATGTTGGTTCACAAAATAATAACCTTTACCTAGAATCTATTTTAAATTCAGGCTATTATTCTATTAATGGTACTGTTAATACTTATTATGGTGCAGGAACAACAGGTGGTGACGTAAATCCAGTACAAGATAATAGATCTCAATCAGGAAATAATATAAAAATATTTGATTCTTCTTCTGGATATGATTTTGGTAACCCTGGAGATGGTTTATGGCATTCCTTATCAGGTAGTGATGGCTATTCTGGAAATACAAATCCTTTTGGTTCTAGAACTTCTGATATAGCTTATGGTATGAGTTTTTCAGATTTCAGAACCCCTTCATCCTTTGGTTTTTCTTATGAAGATGCACAAAATGCATTAGCTTATTTATCTTTTACTGCTTCTTTTACAACAGGAACTAATGTTACCATGTCAGTAGCTTATGCTTCTGGTAATAGTAACCCTTCTACTGAATTAAATAGTGATTGGGTTTTAGACAATTCTATAGCTGTTGAAGATGGATCAACTGGTTTATGGAAATTTTCTCCTTCGGGATCAGATGTTAGTTTTACCTCCACCTCAGGAGATACATCCTGGGCTAAACCTGTAATAAAAGCTGGATAAAAAATATATAGATATGCCTAATACAACATTTACTTTTAACAAATATAATTTTAATAAAGCCACCCCTGATTTTATGCCTGATGGGGAATATAGCACAGACTTAAGATTTAATACTGTTAAAAAAACCATTCAATTAAATAATGAAAATTATGGTAGGGGAGAATTTACTATAACTGTACCTTCTGGTATTGATTTTGGTAGTGTTCATTTTTCTACCCCTAACGGCAGTGTAGTATCTGTTTCTACTGATCAGAATTATTTATTTAGACCACATAATCCTGTTGATTCAAAAGGACAATTAATGGCTATTAGTGAAGAAATTTTTAAAAATGAAGAAGTTTCATCCTCATCAGTAACCTATTATGTAGTAGTTAATGGAGACCCTAATAATCAAACAGATCTATTAAATGTATCAATAGCATTAGCAAAAAAAGGATCTATTCCAAGTTCTAATATTGATGTAGCTTTAACTTATACTTGCCCAACTAGTAACTTATACGAATATACAGTAGGATTACATACTTGGTCCCCATATGATGCTTCATTATCAAACCCCGTTTTAACCACTAAATTATATTCAGATACACCAATATCTTCATGGGGTACAAGTTCAGGGGGTACTCGTGTTTATAGTTCTCCATATTTAAATAATCCAGCATTAAATTATTTTTATGGGTATAATGATGGATCAACAACTAAAGTTTTTCAAGTAGGTAATGATTGGAGTAGAAGTTTTGGGGTTAAATTTAAATATGAAGTCAGAGTTACTACCCACTGGTTTTTCAAAAGAAGAACTAGACAAAAAAGAGTTACTATAGGCCCTACAGAAACTTTAAATGCAACAACTAATGAACCAACTTCAGAGGCATGTATTGAACCTACTTTAAAAAATGTAGGTAGAATAAGAAAAATATATCAAAATGGAACTTCCGTTCCCATTCCTCCCCAACCCCAACAATATAGATATTACATGGGGTATGATTCTAGTAACAAATACACAGCTAACTCTGGTCCCTTTACAGAATATAGTATAGCAAAACAAAAACATAACCCTATTACAGGATTAATTCATGCCTTTATGAAACATACCCGTGGTTTGTTTAATGGGTATGATAAAAGAATAAGTGGGGATTTTGATTATATGTTAGGTTTAGGCCCATTAGGACTAGGAGTAGCTGCTTATGCTTTAACAGGAGGAGCAGCAATAGGATGGTCTTCATTTACTTGGTGTATTATGGGATGTTCCCCTGGTGGTCCTTTTCCATATTTAGCTTTAAGAATACCAGGATTAAGTTTATCAACTGGGTTAGCATCTACTTTAGCTTGGGCATGGTTTGCAATTGGAGTATTAGCATTAATATGGGCTTTATTTAAAGCATTTAAACCTAGAACTTATACTTATCAAGAAGATTGTAGACTATTTTTACATCATTTTGCAAATACACCTTATTTAAATACAGGAACTGCATTATATAGAGATGATGATCTAGAACATGATAATGCAGGTTGGTATAGTGATGGTGTTTATTATTATCAACAAACGGGCACAGCAGGTTCTAGAACAATAACAACAAAACAACTTTCAGGAATTAATGCCTTTATTGGTCATGATGATAATGAAAATGAAGTATATGAATTTAAACATTCTTTACCAGCAGATGATCCTACATTAGTTACTGATTGGTATAAATTAGTCTTATTACCATATTGTTCTGGTAAACCTATACCTTACTGTGGAGGAAGTACTATATTTTATAGTGCTGCTTTAAACCACACAATTGATACCCAATGCTGTGAAATGGAAGATTGCAATACCCCTGTAGTTATATCTTTACCACAAGGATTTTCTACAAGTTGTATAGACCAAGCAGATGCAGATAGTAAAGCTTTAGAACAATTTTCAGCTTCAATTGATTTTGCTGAAAGCCATAGTGTATATACTAATACAATAGATAGTTCTTATATAACCCAAATGGATGTTAATTTTACTCATGAAATTAAAGAAGAAGATAACCCAATATCTTTAACTGTATTTTTTGATAATAGAAGTGGATCTCATGCCCCCGTAACAACACCTCTATATTATGATTTTAGTGGATGTCAAAAAGTATTACCTGGTTACTATGCTGAATCTGGAAGTGGTTACCCAAAACATTATTATAAAGTAGAACAAGGCCAAATATCAGCTGTGTATACTCAAAGTACATCTACCTCAACCACAGTAAGTCCTGGTAATATACCTATTATAACATCATATACTGGATCTAGTAGTAATTGGTATTTAAAATCACAAACTTATTCTCAAGTTGTAAATTATGTTCAACGTACCAATGATAGAACATATAATGTTTATGATTTATTTGGTAGTATTCCTTATGATTTAAGTGCAGGACATATAATTTCAGGATCTTATAGTAGTGGTTCATTCCAAAAATTCCCATCTTTTAATAATACAGGAGTAACTAATACTGGAAGTATATCTGAACAAGGTACAGGATGGTATGTTCCTTTAAATGGTTGGAAACCAGAAATTAATGACGCATTTTTTTACCAAAATACTTTAGGAACATTTAATGGGGGAGGACTTCTTGCTACTTCTTCTACATCTACTACTATATGTAATGATACTATTGATACTCAATATTTTTATGATGGAGAAGGAATAGTTCCTGCAATCGGAGATAAAGTTTATAATAGCCGAAATATAGAAGACCCAACATCTGATGGTTATATAAAATATGGTAGTAGTCAATACTTACTTTTATATGATGGTGTAGTAGCTAATACTATATCTTGTAATCCTGATACTGAATTTTCTGGAAGTACTACATTCTCTACTTCATCTTTAAGTACAATGTGTAGTAAAGATATAACAACATGGTATGACCATGATACTACAGGAGGTACAGGTAGGTGGCCAGTTGTAGGAGATATACTATCTGATTCAAATCAATCCCAAATAGGAAATGTTATGATTAAATATCTCAAAACTGATGATCGTAATGAATACCCAGAATCTCAAATTCTTCATGTAGGAAGCACAGGAGCAGTTTTACAAATAATAGATTGTGATAGAGTTGGTGGAGGTACTACTTCATTAGATGTCCATATCCAGGTTAACGATGGCCCTGCAGGATTTGATTCTAGTGAAAATCCAACTTCTAATAGTGGTATTGGAAGTGCATCTGATGGGTTTGGATTTTTACAACATCAATTTGATACTAATTTTAGTTTTGGACAACGAGGGTGGAAAGTAGTAGGACTTTTATGGAAAAGAACAGGAGCATCAGAAGCTAAAGTTCAAATGACTATAAGATATCCTGAACAAAACGATATTGGTAACACCCCATCAACCTGGGATACCTTACAAATTACCCAACCTGGTTCTTATGGTAGTGGAGGGGGTACTACTTTCAGCTTTAATTATTCAAATGCAACTATAAATAGCTTTAGTGATAATGGATATGGAGATAATGTATTTTATAGATATACTTGGGATCAATTAACTAACCCATTTGACACTCATGGTGAAGTAGTAAGTGTATTATTAGATACTGAAGCAGTGTAATCTGACTAAGTTTAAAAAGTTTTAAAAATAAAAATAATAGATTAATAAAATTTAATATTTATAATTAAATACATAACATAAATGGCTTTTTTAAGAGGACAGATAATATCTGGTAGTTCAATTTTTTCAGGATCAACATCTATATCAGGGTCCCTTACAATAGATGGGGGTGCTTCTGATTTTTTTATTATAAAATCTGGTAGTTCGGAATTATTAAAAGCTAATAGTGATGGTATTATCCAATTTAATGTATATGAAGATTCTTACATTCCCTCATCATCAAGAGGTGGTGTATTTTTTCATTCTTCTTCTATGTATATTGGTTTAGAGTAAAATAAGTTGTATATGTATGATAAAATAACCTTAACACAATAACTTTAATTTTAAAATAATTATTTAAATGGCAACATGGAAAAAAGTAGTGGTATCCGGATCGGCGGTATCACAATTACAAAACGATTCAGCATACTTAACCTCAGGACAATCAGGTGCAGTGGTCCTTTCAGGATCCTTTAGTGGTTCATTCCAAGGAGATGGTAGCAACTTAACAGGAATTTCGGCCGATACTTTAGCAAACTCAATAGTAGATGGTAATGGTATTTCTGATTTTACTTTTAACGGTTCGGCGGGAGCTAGTGTTGCTGTAGAAGCAGATGGTTCTACATTATCCGTAGGTTCAGGTGGTGTAAAAGTTGCAGACGCTGGAATTACTGCTACTCAATTAGCTACTTCAGTTGCTGGAGATGGTTTAGCAGGAGGTGGTGGTACTGCTTTATCTGTAAATACAGATACAACAACCATTACTACTTCAGGTGATAATTTAACATTAGCGGGAACAACATATAGTTCATCTGTTGCTAGTAGAATTAAAGCTCAAGAAACTTTTAGTTCATCTTTAGATGCAACATTCGCAACAGAAGCTGAATTACATGCCGCTACGGCATCATTAAGTGCTTCATTAGGAGCAGATATAGCTACTAATGCTGGTAATATTTCTACTAACACTGGTAATATTTCAACCAACACTAGTAATATTTCAACAAATGCAACTAATATTGGTAATAATGATACTGATATAGCAGCTATTTTAGCAGCAACAAGTTCATTTGCAACAACAGGTACAGTAACTTCATTATCAGGTTCATTAGCTGGTAGAATTGCTAGTCAAGAAGCATTTAGCTCTTCATTAGATGCAACATTTGCAACTGAAGCCGAATTACATGCTGCAACAGCATCTATAAGTGCTTCATTAGGAGCAGATATAGCTACTAATGTTAGTAATATTTCTACCAATACAGGTAATATCTCAACAAATGCTGGGAATATTTCTACTAATGCTACAAATATTGGTACTGCTCAAGGAGGTGTTAATTCATTAACTGCCGCAACATCATCATATGCTGCTTCTTCATCATTTGCTGCAGATATTAAATCAAATGTTGATGATATTGCAACCTTACAATCTGATGTAAGTACAGCTCAAAGTGGGGTTAATTCATTAACGGCAGCAACATCATCATATGCTGTTTCATCTTCAGTTTCTACTGCACTTGATGGAAAACAAGGTTCACTTAGTATTACTGATACATCAGGACAAGGTGGAGTTGATATTACATTAAGTGGTGCTAATGCTCTTTCTGCACAAACTGTAGGATTAGGAGCTTCAGCTAATGTACAATTTGCTGATATTACTGCAACAGGAAATGTAGTAGTACAAGGTGATTTAACTGTACAAGGTACTACAACAAGTATCAATACTACTAATTTAGATGTTGAAGATAAATTTATCTTACTTAACTCCGGATCTGCTAACCCAGATGAAGGTGGTATTGTAATTGATGAAGGATCAGGTACTGGTCACGCATTCTTACTTGATTCATCTACTGTTAGATTTGGATTTAAAGCATCTTTAGATAGCACCACTTCAGGTGATGTTACTCCAGAAGCTTTTGTTTCAGCTGTAGTTGATGAAGCTGCGGGTCACAGTGATATATCTGAATATCAGAAAAATGGTAACATTAGAGTTACATCTACAGGAGATATTTTTATTTACTCATAATAAATAATACTTTTAATAAAATTGGGTGATCTTTGATCACCCTTTTTTTATATATATTTATAATAAAATAGTGTTTAAATATATTATGGGATTAATAGACAAAGTAAGAAATTTTAAAACAAAAAAACAACCTATAGAATTTACTTTAGGTACTGATGAAATTAAAATTATTTTAGAAGGAATTCAAAATACTACTTATAAGGGAAAAGATATAGAAATGATGTATAATTTAGTTTTAAAACTTCAAGATCTTTATCAAAAATCCCTTAATAATAAATAAATATCCCATATTTATAACTATATTATAGGCCATAACGGAAGTGGGCTCATTGAGTAACCAACCATAATAAAAACATTAAAATGCCAAATTGGAAAAAATTAGTAGTTAGTGGATCTGACGCAAAATTAAACACTCTTCAACTTACAGGGTTAAGTAGTAAAACAGATAATACTGTTTTAGTAATAGATTCTTCAGGAAATTTAGGAACAAAAGTAGCAGCCGCTGATGATGGCTCTTCAGGTACATCAGGAGTTAATGGAGGTACAATAGCAAGATTTAATGGGTATGATGATGGTACTTTAAATACAACTAACTTTTCTACACAAAGTACTTCATCTTTTGTAAAGGTATCAACTACACAATATGGTTTAGATCCTTCTATTAATACAAATTATTATACCCATACTAATGATAGTGATACAATTACTATTGATAATGATGGTTATTATATAATTAGTTCTAATGTTAACTTTATTACATCAGGTAGAAGTTCTCAAAGATCTTCTATGCAACAAAATCTTTTAATTAATGGTACAGCTGTTGATTCTTCTAAATCAGATACTTACTCAAGAGGTAGTGGGTATAATGATGAAATTAATACATTAACAACACTATACGCATCTTTAAGTGCTAATGACACAATAAAAATTGAAGTTAATGCTCATAAAATGGATTCCTCAGGTACGGGGAATGTATTAATAGAAGGATCTAAACCATATTGTGTAGTTGATACCTTTACAAAAGATGAAGTACTTTGTGTAGAAAAGTTAGTTGTATTTAAAGTACCATCATCATACCCATTAAATCTTGCTATTGTACCTCCAT
>CAACVC010000230.1_pt1 | contig 12841 bp, 8 predicted proteins | sample 2381761 | NCBI WGS metagenome assembly CAACVC01 (sample SAMEA5211966, study PRJEB30684) | marine metagenome | biome: Marine; feature: Epipelagic; material: Water | collected 2015-10-15 | depth 45 m
CCAGATCTTTATATTGATCAAATACTCCTCCGTATAGTTGTTTAAATGTTAATTCTTTTGCTTTATTATAGTCAACGCCATACATTTTTGCAAAAGACTTATGAATATCACTATTATTAAATGTATACCCAACCAACAACCCCAAAAGAGTAGGATGGTAAGCGCTAATATCCAACTCAATAAACTTGTCATTACGTGGTATAAAAGCTTCCCTACATCCATTTTCTTTATTGAGTGCGGCATAATTTACTCCTTTAAATTTATTTGAGGGTCTTGTTGTAAGGGTTTTGAAGTTGTATTGTGTGTAGGTAAATTCTTCATTGGTAGGGTGAAAGTACGATTCAAATTTTTCTCTATTAATTCGTATTCCACTTCGTTCCACGGCGTTGAATACCACTGTGGCTCTGTTGTTGTAAAAGTCATTGATTGGTTCATTTATTCTATCTTTTAATTCATTAAATAATTTTTCACAATACTCATAATGTTTGACTATAGGTATTACTCTATTTATATCTTTTTTATTAGGGTATTTGTTATAAAAATAATGATGTGTTTTAGTATATTCCTGTATATATGTAGGATGATTTAGTGTTGTGTCAAAAAGGTTTTTAAGTATTATATAATGTAAAAATTCCTTTTTATCACGCACATATACATTATTTAAACCGTTTATTATGTGTTTTACCGCGTCTAATTCAACGTTTAATGTTTCGCTATGGGTAATGGGCATCATGTATCCTTTAGTTGAGTCTAACGGATGAATGTAAATAGCACAAATATTATTTTGAGTAGGGTGAGTGTTATTATTATAAGGAATTATTTCTATAAATGCATCCTTATTACAATAATTTTTAAATACTTCTAATTGTTTATTATCCTCAACTAACCAAAACATAACTATTATTTTAGGTTAATATAAATAATCTATGTCAAAGATCCAAATTTAACTATAATCCTCCCCAAACATATTTTTATGTTCTTCATCAGACATTAAAGTTCCATCAGGCATATAGTGAAAACCCGGGGGTGCCTTTGCTTCAATAGATAAAGGATTAAGAGTAAAGTTTTTAATTGTGCTATCAAAAAATTTTAAATAATCATGTCTTAAAAATTCACCTAAACCTAAACTTTTATTTCTTTGTTCAGCAATTAAAACTTGATTTCTATTAGTTATTGCTACTTGTGATTCAGGTCCAGTAAGTGTCCATTGAAGTTTAAAACAAATATATAATTCCCAAACATAATTAGGGTTTTTCTTTTTTATTTTATCATATATTTTTTTACTTAATTCTATGTATTTTAATTCATTAATCTTTTTTACAAAATATCTAGTAAAAACTCCTAATTCATAATCTTCTTTAGTTGGTTTAGGATATTCCTGAGAGGGTAATTCTCTTGGATTATCATCTAATGGATTTTTTTTCTTTAATTCTAAATATTTTACTATATCTCCTTGATTCCATATTTCTTCATCAACAATAGGATCTGGATCATTTAAAAATAATGCTATTTTATTTAAATCAGGTGTTAGATTAGGTGGTAATTCTTCTGCACTACTTAATTCTTCTCCAGCTTCTGGTGTAATTGGAATTAACTCCCTAATGTTAGTATCGTTTTGTGTTTTGCCTGTATAGAATTTTCCAGTATATAAACTATGATAATATCCCACATATTCCACCGATGTAGCTAATATCATATATTCTCCTCCTGAGGTAAATAAATTTGGTTTTATTCTATTCTTAGGTATATACATTATGATTTTATTGAGGTTGCTATTGATTTTAACATATCTAATAATTCTTTTTGTGGGAATACATCTGATTTACCAGTTTTAACTGAATTGTGTGTATAAACCCCTGATTCACCTCCTAATGCTTTCTTAGATAATGAATCACCACTATTAGGGAATAACTCATCATAATCATATACAAAAGGTATTCCATACTTATTCATCCATCCTGTTACTATATCTTTTACATGAGCAATATTTGCTGAGTTGTATTTTTGGTAATATTTTTTTCCTTTATAAGAAATAGGATTTCCATTTTTATCAACAGGTTGAGCTACTGTATCAGCTGGTACTGCATTACCATAGGCTGTTATGTATTTATCTCCTTTTTTAGTTAAATACCCATATGATTGCATTTCAATACCTAAACTAAATTTATTTAAATGTTTCCAAGGCAATCCATATTTTGTAAATGTAGATTTTTTAATACCTAAATGGTTACCCCATGCTTCATCAGCGTATAATTGTTCTTTATCACCTAAATTATTTGTAATATAATGAGTTGAAACTCTATCAGTTCTTTTACTCCAACTTCTTATTGTTTTAGATGGAGATTTAGTTGCTCCTGCTGTATGGTGGAGATAAATTTGGTTTTTAGGAGAAGGTCCATCGTAATAAATTTTAGCCATTGGAAACCCTGACGTAAGTGATTTATAATCACCTAATTCTCCTACTGGTATTCTACTCCCCCCAGAACTTGCTGGTACTTGTTTTACTGTAGTAGATAATAAAGGTTTTGGTGCTGTAATTGGGCTCATTTTACTACGTGGAGCAGCCTGGGTATCTATTTTAGTAAGCCATGCAGATGGAGAAATTTCATGATTTAAAGATTTAACTAATAAATCAACATTACCTGATCCGTAAGAAGGAGGCATAACTTTATCATCTAAGGTAAATTTTTCAAATAATTTCATACCAGAAATTCCATCTAAATCTAAACTTAAATTAAAAGGTAAAAAGAATGGTGATTGTAACTGTTTTTTTTCAACTAGTTTACCTGATATCATATTAATCCAATTAGTATTAAGTTCTCTTAATGCACTAATATTTTCACTAACAAATAATCTTAATTGATAAGTTCCTACAAATAAACCTGGTTCTTGTACTGTTGGGTTTGAAGGGTTTTGTATTTGTTTATTCCATAAATCCTCTAAAGTTAATTCTACTTCTTCTTCACCAGAAAATTCTGTTGCATTATTTTTTTGAGGAATCATTCTATCTACTAATCCTAAATTATATTTACTAAATCCCGTAGAATTAGCTGATAGTTTATTTCCTTGTATTTGAGCTCCAATAGCAATCATTGATGCAAATTGTTGACTTATTTCACCTCCCATAACTATATTTCTTACAAAAGATCCTTGTGTGTCAGGTTTTACACCAAAAGTATTAATAAGTGCTAAAGATTGGTTTGATTGTTCTTTATCAAATCTTTGAGGGGAATTTTCAATAAATACAATTTTTCCTTTATCTTCATTTACTTTAATAGAAATCATATTAAGTCCTCCTAAAGCAGATGTAAATTCTCTAATTACATTGTTTAAAAATGATAATAAAGATAAAGATCCATCATTATCTCTAGGTGCTGAGTTAAATATTTCTACTAATTTATTAGCATTTAAATATACATGCATTAATCTTCCTAAATAAGTATTAAATTCAAAACTACTTTCCTTTAGTTTATTATTTAAATCAGTATCTGGTATTTGTACTGTTGCTGATATATCAGTGCTAACATTTGAATAAGGTATAAGACATGTTAAAGGATCTGCTGAGAATGATCCAGGTAGTTTAACTATATAATTTTTGTCATTTTCTATATCTTTAAAATCAACGTCAAAATCAAATAATGGGGCTCCATTTTTGTTATAAAGCAATAAATATTTTTGTATTAAACCTATTAAACAACCAAATGTTATGTATACTTGAGGACTTATATTTTCTTCTTCATCAGTAGTAACATTTTGTACTGACAACATTCCTTTTTTTATTACTAATTCTTCTTTTTTAAATTCTGTTTTTTGAGAATTATCCCCACCATCTCCTGATGTTTCTACTTCGCATTGAGCTAAGGGGCAATTTGGGATTTTAACATTCCAAAATTGATCTGTTTCACTAACTCCGCTAGTTTGTTCATAAAGACCATATAAAACTTTATTAAAGGTTGTTTTATCTTTATTAGCTACAATAGGTGGAACATTTGTTTGTTCAGGTGATTCTGATTGGTTAGGATCTTGATCATTATCATCTTTAGATGGTAATTTTATGTTTACTTTAAGAGACTCCATCATGTCCCCCATTCCGGTAATTATAGTTGAACAATCATAACTACCATCTGGATTGAAATTCCAATTAAAATTAGTTATTTTACCAAATACTCCTTCATAATTACCTGCTCTATTTTTTCTTTCTTTTTGAATTAAATCTAAAACATCAAAATGAGTAGGTGTTTCGCTACTTTTTGGAGTTGGGTTTAGAATAAAACTTAAAGGTTTGGATAAAAAATTATCAAATTTTTCTAATTCTCCTTCATTATTTAAATATACAGTATGGCCAAATTCTAAAAGAAGATTATAACCTGGTCTCATATATAATACATCTAATAATGCTAGTTGATTTCTAGAATAACATCTCATATTAATAGTAGCTTTAGATAAAGCACCATTATTATAATATTGAACTGAGGCATTAGTAATGCCAGGCATAGGAACATAACCTCTAGTCATTCCTTCACCATCTGATATACCTCCCCATCCATAAGCTCCATTATACAACTGGTTTGTTGAATTTAATCCAATACCTAAAGATCCACTATCATTAGAAGTACCACCAAATAAAATAAGATTTTTAGCTACTTGATCTGATTTTATTAATTCACCATTAATTCCATATGATGTTAATTTACTATATACTCCTTCTTCTATTTCTGTAATATTAACTGTACTTGCAAGTCTAAGCCAAGGAGTTTTTGAATATTGACTTATTAAATTAGTATTAGTTAAATTAGTACTATTTCCTAAAGAAGTTTGCCTAACATTAATTTGCTCAGTTACCCAAGGTGCGAATGGCTGTCCTAGTATATTCATTTTTATAACTCATTTAGTCTATTGTAACTGTCTATTATTCCACTTATATCTGTTGGTATTCTTAATTGAGTCCCGATTGATGGCATAAGCGATCCCAAACTAATTACATTTGGGTTTGCAATAGAAATAATCCAATATAAAGAAACATCATTATAAAATTGATTAGCTAATAAATCTAGTCTATCCCCAAATTCTGTTTCAACATAAATATCTGTTTCTGATGGTCCTACCTCAGGATAAAACACTGTTCTATAGTATTCAGTTCCTATTGTACCCACAAATTCGTTTTGGTTTTTTCTTTTTTCTATGTCGTTATATCTATTCACTTTATTCGCCTAAAATATTATTTTGATTATTTTCATCACCATCTCCATCTGCTAATAAATCAGGATATAAATCTGCATAATTTCCTTGACTTCCAAGGGCATTTGATAGTGCTATATATTTTTCTTTAGGATCATTAGCATCATTTGGTTTTTGTGGTAAAAATCTATGAATTGGAGTAAATGCTAAATTGCTTACTTTAATCATATGAGGTAATTCTTTTACACTACCATCACCACCACCTTCTGCATTTATAGCTATTTCCCAAGGAGCTTCTTGAGGAATATCATATGTTAAAGATGTTATAAAGCCAGGTTGTTCATATAGATAACCCCCTAATGTAAGTCTAATTAAATTACCTCTCATAAACCCAGCATTTGTATAGTCTGGTGCTAATGTAGATGCTAAATAATTTAGTTTTTTATACATTGGGATTAATTCTGCTTTTGATTGAGCCATACATGTAAATGCTAAACTTATTTGTCTATCGAACCCAGAATAATTATATAAATTCTCCCCTCTTCCAGCATATTTTACAGGATCCCATGTTGCATTATAATTGTCATTAAAAGAATCTATAAATGCTCTAAAATGCATATAGACAGCTGATCCATCAGTACTATCATTATTTATAGCAGCTATTCTAAATTTACAAAAATCATTAATAGCTAATGCAGTATTAGGTCCAGTACTTTCATACATAGGTTGTGCATTAATTTTATCTAGTGCTTCTAGTTGTAATGCATCTAAACCATAATTATAAACATTTTTAGTTCCATTAACTGTATTACTTCTTCCCGGGTCTCCTCTATTTACTCTTCTATTTGCTCCTTTTGTAATATAATTTGGTGCTAGTGATATAATACTTGAATTATCTCCTTCAAATTCATCAGGATTACTTTCTATTATAGTTTTTCTAAAATCTTGTATACTAGGAGAATGTTTAGGTGCTCCTTGTTCTTGAGCTTCAAGTTGAGCTTGAGTAAATGTTAATGTATTATTTGCATATGCTTTACCTTGGGCATCTTTACCTATAGTAACTAAATTTTCTTCATATACATTATTATCAAAATTATATATTCCCCCATCTGAGTCGATATTTAATTCTTCATATAAAGCATCTTGTGATTCAGGAAATGAGGAAATAAATTGTACTGAAGCTCCTGTGGAAAATATATTTTTCTTTGTGGATAATGATGGTACTACTCCTCTTGTTCTTTGAAATACATTATAATTATTAGGACTTACATTTGGATTATCTGTAAAAAATCCTAATGTTACTAAATCTGCATTTCTAATTGTAGATTGTTTATTATTTATATTCTGTAAAACTGAATTATCAGGATAAATTTCAATTCTATCATTTCCTGTAAAAATTGATTGTGCATTAATAGATGCTCCTAATAACGATCTCCAAATAACTCCTTCTTGTTTATATTTATCTTTATTTATTACAGTACCAAAGAAGAAATTTGGATCTTTAGCATATAATGCATTATTAATACCTGTTCTTTGAACCCCTCCTAAATTTCCACTTGCAAATTTTATTCTTGTTTTTCCAATTCCTAAAATTGAACCAGGACCACCATTATAAACTATTACATCTTGATCTATATTTTCTGGTTTTAAATTTTGCTTTTTTTCAAGTATTTCTACTAATCTATTTGAAAATTCAGTTTGGTCATTTGGCACTATTACATTTCTATCTTCATATATAATTGAGGGTTCAGTAATAGGTTGTTCTGATCCTAATATTAAGTTAGTTTGTTGTTGTGCCTCATATAAAGGGTTTGGTTTTGCAAATGTTCGTGTTACTGTTTTGGATGCAAACGTAGCATCTGAATTTTTTTCCTTTACGGTTTGCATGTAGGTTCTTAAACCCGCACCTGGAAATAAGCCTCCATCAGTAATACCTCGCATTGGTGAGGTTGGGTCTAATCCCATTAAATTTAAGTGTGTTCCTGTAAATCCTACTCCTGCTTGAGCTAATGTATTTAGTGGTGTATAAATTCCTTCATTTACAGCTCCACCACCTTCACCTGTTATAAAATTTGGTTCTGAAGTTCTTCCATAACCTACTCCATAAGATGCTTCTGTTTTTACAGCTGTTCTTGATAATATATTTTGTGCTGCAGTAAATAAAAGACCATTTGGTGATCTTAAATCCGTAAACATTTTAAATAGTCTACTTACATCTCTTACAGCATCTGCTGGTGCTTGAAAACCATTTCTAATTAAAAAATCAATGCCTGTTTTTGCCGGAAGATTATCTACTCCTGCTTCCCCATTATCAATCATAGTGGGGTTTGGATCATTTACATTGACCCCAGGAATGTCACGTCTAATATAAGGTTGGTTACTGCCTTCGCCGATTCCAGCCCCATATCTGTCCGCACCAAACTTAAGTTTATTAAGTACAGTCTTTTGGGTTATTAAAGGCATTTATTTTTAATTAAAATGTTCTCCCTTCTGGAGCGTTATTTTTATATCTATTTGTTGGACTTTGATACATTTCAGTTCTTTCCCCTAATGCTGATGGAGATGGTGTTGAATATCCTATTGCACCGAATGCTCCATTTTTATAAGGAGTTGGTGATGAACCAGGATCCCCAATATTAGAGTATTCATTATGTAATAAGGAATTTCCTTGTACATTAATAGCAGGATCCGTAGTTGGATTTGGGTTTGGTGAAACCGGTACTGCTAAAGTTGAACCATTTGCGTCAAATTTGTCTTTTAATGAATTTGCCATAATTTAAAGTTTTATTTGGTTTTATTATAAATATTAACCCATTTGAGAGGATTGCAATGCTAGTGAATAACCTACTTTATTTCCATCTAAATAAACATCACCACCTTTTCTTACTTCACTAATTAGTACTTTTAATAATGCTACTACTTCACCACCTCCACCTAAAACATTTTGTGCTTGATTTAATGGAATTACAGCTTCAGGACCAGCTTCTCCAACTATTCCTGCTACTGGTTTTGTAACTATTCCTCCTTTAGCAAACCCAAAAAAGTTTCCTATTGCTCCTACTCCCGATGAAATAGCACCTCCTACAGATGATACAGCTCCTGATACTTTACCTCCTACAAAACCTAACGCTTGTTTTCCCATTTTCATAGCACCACTTCCTAATGCTCCTAATGTTTCTGCACTACCCTTAGCAAAAGCAAACATGCTTTCTTTTGATTTATTAAATGCAGAAGTTAGTGTTTCTGTACTAGTTTTAGCAAAATTAGTTAATGCATCTTTTGATTTATTAAATGCAGAAGTTAATGTTTCTCCTGTTGCTGAAGCAAAACTAGAAATACCTTGTCTAATAGATGAATCTGGGTTAGTAAGTACTTTAAATCCTTCTGCTACTGTTCCTACTACAGCTCCTACAGCAGCACCAACTGCTGTACCTACTACAGGTACAACTGAACCTATTGCACCCCCAACTAAAGCACCTCTACCAGCTGCCATACCTACACCTAAGGCTTCATCTCCTGCACTTCCTTTTTCTCCCCCTAACATATCAGTAAACACAGAACCTTTTTCAGCACCCCCAGTTAATGCTCCTAAAACAGCACCTTCACCTTTTCCTATTCCTTGTTTAACCCCTGCTAGTTTTTGCTCTTCAGCACCCATATTTGCTTGTGAAGCACCAGTAAAACCTCCTACTCCTAAGTCTAAAACAGCTCCTAAAGGTCCTAATACTTTCATAGTTTTAGCTAATCCTGATGCTACTTTAGTAGTGCCACTTACACCTGTTGCTACTTTTGATGTACTTGATATATTAGAAGTTAACTTAGACATACTTGGAACTAATTTTGAAAGTGTTTTATTATTTGCTACTACCTGATTCATAAAAGAACTTCTTTTAAGATTCATAGCAGCTAAATTCCTAAGTTGTCTTCCAACAAAAGTATTTTTACCACCAACTACTTTACTTAATCCCTTAAAGATTTTTCCACCAAGTATGTTTCTATTACCTAATATTTGACTTGCTACATCCCTACTTGCACTACCCCCACCTGATTCGTTTACATTGTAAACAAATTGTGGATTGGCTGGTGTTGCTCCTCTCTCCATTATACCCCCAAACATTTTTCCAAATAAACTTTTTGCCCCTTTAATAGCATAAAAAGCACCTGCTACTCCTAATAAAATTTTACCTGTATTTGATCCTAAAAATTTAAGAATAGGTGTTACCATAGGTACTATTGTTTGTGCTATGGCTAAAAAAGCAGGACCTATTGTTTTTGCCAAAGGTTCTAATGCAGCTTTAAGTTGTTTAACGGCTGATGCCATAGATCTATCAAATGTTGCAGCGTCTTGTCCTGCTTCAACCATTGCATCTTGTTCAGCTAATTTTGCTTTTAATTGTTCCCCTGATAGTCCCTTTAATTCTTTTTGCTTCATCATTTGTTCAGCTAACTGTTCAGTAGATATCCCTAATGAATCTGCAAATGCTTGTTGAGCTAATACATTGCCCTCTAAAGAACCCATATTTTCTTTAATAAGCCTAGCTTGTTCTTTTGCCATTGTTTCTGTATCCCCAGCTAATGACGCTGCTCTTAACCTATCTAAATTTAAATCTTTTTGTAAGAACATTTCAGCTTCAATTTCTTTAGCAATTGAACTCTCAAAATCTAGATGTGTTGCTGCTGATGCTGCAATTTCATCCATTGTAGTTCCTAACCTTGCTGCTGTATGTGCTGCTCTAACTAATCCTTCTGTTCCTCCTTTAATATTAAATCTTACTGATGCACTAGAACCACTAATTGCTGATATAGCATCTGATGTACTCATTGCAAAATCACTACCTTCATTAAGAGCTTGTGTAGTTCCTACTACATTATCGTAAATATTTTCAAATGGAACTCCAGATTCTGCTGATAATTTAAATAATTTTCCTGCTTGTTCTGTAGATAAACCCATGTATAAGGTCATATCTTGAAAGACTTTAGCATTTTTTTCATTAAACTTTAGGTTTTGACCTACTGCTTGGTTTAATGACATTTGGGCTGCGAATAATTCCTCTGTAAAATAGAACATATTACCTGAGGCATCACCTGCTGCGTGTATTTCTGCTTTTAATGCTGCAGCTTCTGCTCCTGCTACACCAAAACCTTGTCCTATTTGATTTGTTAATTTTAAAACATGATCAAATATTGATACTAAAAATTTAATTGATTTTATTATTAATCCTATTACAACAAGAGGATCCATTAATGCTTGACCTATACCACTTAAAGCTACACTTACTCCCTCTGCTGCTACTTTCATTTTTCCAAATAGGCCTACCTGTTTTTCACCGTCATTTGAAACTTGTTTAGCCATCTCCATTGATGCTGATTTAGCGTCAGCAAATACATCTTCCAAATTATCTAACCCTAATCCCCCTGCTAGTTTTTGTAAACCTTTTAAAGCACCCCCAGTAAAGCCCATGGCCTTATTAATATTTTTAGATATATCAACTTGTTTTTGTAGGGATTTTTCTAGATCTTTATTATAACCAACTGCTTCTTCTAATTCTGCATTTAGTTTTTTAAGTAATTCCTTTCTATCTTCTTCAGATGTATTTATATTTCTAGTTGCAGCTTCAATTTTAGCTTGAATAGCAAATTCTTTAGCTTTTCTGGCATTAATTGTTTTTTGTAAATCAGCTTGTTTATAAGCTCCTTCATATGCTTTTTGGTAGGATGTAGCTAACTCATTTGATACTTTTGCTAAGCTATTTAAGGATGATTTAACATCTTTAGCTAAAGCTTCAGCTACAGTATTAGTTTCATCTAATGCTTCAGCAAATATATCACCTATTCTAGATGCTATCGATCGTAAAGCATCTTCAATAATTATAGCTGTTTCTTTAGCTTCTTTTTTAATGTCCTTTTTTGCCATTAAACTATTTTATTATAAATATTATAAAATATTATTTTTTAGCTTGAGTTACAAAATCTGGAACATTTACTTTAGGTTGATTAGGAGATTTTACTCTATCTGAATATTTTGCTTTTTGGGCATTAGCAGGATCATTTCTTTGAGCTTGTTGAAGAATTTCTTTTGCTCTATTCATATCATTAGTAGATGTTCCTTGTGATGCTTTATTTTTTGCTTCAAAATGGTCTTGAATTTTTTTAAATGTAAAATTTCTTAACCAAATAGGCATATTATAAACAGTATGCCAGTCATATCCCCCATTTCCATGAAAAACAATTTCATGAATTTGGGTAAATAGATTATGTCTATAAGTAGCTGCTTCGTTATGCGTCAGGGAAAAAAAAGTTGGCACCTATTGGAATGTCAATTTCTTCTACTTCACCGTCTGGTTTTTCTCTTTCAAACGAGAAATCAACATCGGGTTGAATTTCTATTATATAGTCTCGCATGGCTTTTGCATCTCTAGCTAAAAAGTATTGATCAACAAATTCTCTAATATCCTTTTTATCTGTGTTTCCATCTACTGCTGTAATCATATGCTTCATTCTAGTAGACATTTCGGGGCTTGCCTCTTTAGATATTTTCTTTAATCCCCTAAGTTCTGCATCTACTTTTTTCTCAACTTTATCAGTCATTAATTGAAATTCAATTAAATTATTACCATGAGGAGTTGTAAATGTAAATTTATTTTCACCTTTACTAATTAATTTTTCATTAAATTTTTTATTTTCTAATTTAGAAAGATCTGCTTCATACTCTGAACCTAAATACTCAAATTTATAATTTGAACCATAACCTAATACTCTTGATGCTACTAATAAAGCATTTTTATCTCCTACAATTAAGTCCCCCATATCTATATCACTTACAACTAGAGCTTCTAATAATTTATCTACTACTTGTCCTTTTCTAATGTAAGTTTGATTTGTAATAATGTCTTCTTCTTTAGCAGTCATGTATTTCATTTCTACTTTACCCGAAGAAAGTGGGTTGTCTTTAGGATATATTAGTCCTTTAGAAGGCAAATCTACTATTTCAGTAGGGAATTTAAATTTTGGCTTTGATTGTTTTGGTGCCTCTTGTTGAGGAGCCGCTTGATTGTTTTCTTGACTCATATAAATTTTATTTTATTATAACTTAATTGTCGTTGATACATATATAACATAAAAAAAAGCTTGACCGAAGCCAAGCTATTCTTTAAAATATTTATAGAAATTTTAGAAATTCAATACACAGTAATCCATTCCTATTGTTAAGTCGATGTTTTGAGCCGTTCCATCGTCATCCCAATTGAAATCTCCGAATGATGCATCTTTAATAAATGCTCCTTTAAAAATCCATTCTGAAACTACGTCTCCTACTGGACCTAATACGTCAACGGTTAAATCTTTTTTATAAAAATCAGAGTAACCATCTCTACCTGTTACTGATTCGTGGTGTAATCTTGTCCACTCCATTACAGCTTGAGCGCCTGATGGTGTGATTGGATCGAATAACTGCATTGTTATGTCGTTCCATCTTAATTTTCCTTTTACTTTTCTGTAAGTATTAATATGGTTTAACACGATTTCGTCTTGTGCAAACCCTATACCACTAATTCCTTTAATTATGTAAGATGGAATACCATCAACATACATAATAAATCTATTAGCTACTTTTGGCTCAAAAGCTGTGAAAAATATTTCGTTTGGGTTTAATACTGCCATTTTA
>CAACVC010000235.1_pt1 | contig 12760 bp, 19 predicted proteins | sample 2381761 | NCBI WGS metagenome assembly CAACVC01 (sample SAMEA5211966, study PRJEB30684) | marine metagenome | biome: Marine; feature: Epipelagic; material: Water | collected 2015-10-15 | depth 45 m
GCACGGTTGCTTGAGAGAGACTCAAAGTTTACGTGCGAATGTGCTTCTTCAATGTCGTCAACTTTAAATGCAAAGTAGTTTGCTTTGTCAACGGTCAGTGTGAAGTCTTCATCGTCAAGGTCTTGCGGCGTGATTGTGGTACCACGTTCGTATGCCTTAACAGTGATTTCGGGTTCTTTAATGATTTTAACTGAATCACCAAAGTTTGCGATTTCACCAAAGTAGTCGTTATTCGTAATTGCGTCACAAACAGCGGCCTTGCGGAATGCAAGCTGCACCTGTTTGGAGTAAATTACCGGGCTAAAATTACCATTAGGTAAGTTGTTGTAACCCGCTGCTCTTGGGAAAGCCATAATCCATCTCCTATTGTTTTGGATTGTACAGATGCAAACAGTACAATTCTTTGCAGAGGCTGTCTAACGTAGGGTGTATCTTATACAAGGGTTGCAACCAATGTACTCAATAGGCCATGCTAATCAGGTAATCTTTAAGATTTTTGTCGTTTGCGGATTGACAATGTAAACAAGTAGCTAACCCGTTTACATCATACATGACTATAGTTATACTTATAAATAAGTACTTGTCAACTCTTTTTTATCGTGCAGAGCCAGATAAATCGTAGATAAACTTACCACTACGGATAGCATCCATGATTTCATCTGCGTGTTTCTCATACTCTTGTGTAGACATTTTGTCTACATCTGACTCTTTAAGGTATGTAGACGCTTCATCACTTTGCGGCTTGCTTCTTTTATTCTTTGTCGAAACCGCCTCTGCTGCACTCTTATTGCTCTTGCTTTTAGTTTCTTTGCCAATGCCTCTATCTGCTTTGTAAAGGTCAATTGCTCTTGCTGCTGAACGTGCGTCATTATCATTCTCGTACAGTGAGTCTTGCACCCACTTAGGTTGTTCTTCTGCCCATTGGTGAAAGTCATCACTGTCACGAATGTCATTAAAATCTGGATGCATTTGCATTAACGTTGCTTCTGCTTTTTCTTTTGTAGCTGAGTTTTGTAACTCATCAATTGCTTTCAAACGTTCTTCAAGAGCAGTTGATTGTTCACGTGCTTTTTTTGTTGCAATTGTTTCAACGATAGCTGCTACATCAGGATATTCTTTTGCCCATTTTTCAATGTCTTCATCAGACTTAGGCAACTTCATTTCCTTTTTAGCAGCACTTTCCAGTTGACTTTTAAGCGCAGCTAGTTCAGTTTTAAATTCTTCTGCTTGTTTCTGTTGATGTCGGCGTAGGTCAGAATAACGCTTCTTAAATGTTTTTTCTTCTGCGCTAGTAGGTTCAGCTTCTGCTTCCTCTACTTCTTCTGCTTCACCTTCACGTGCCTTCATCAATTCTTCTAATTCTTCCTCATCACGCTTTACTCGTTCTTCTTGCGTGTAAGGTTTATTTACAAATGCTGCCTTTGGTGTTGACTGCATCTCTTCTGCCATGATTGTATCGTTCATTGTATTCTCCTTGTTGGGGCCACCGTAGCCACACTGTCGGGCGTGGGGGATGAGTAGCCAACGAATTGTGGATTATTTTTTAGAAGCTAGTCCACCCTTCTTCATCTTCTTAGTTTTCTTTGGTTTAGGTTTAGAAGCTAGGCCACCTTGGTTATAACCTCCCGGACCTAACTCATCTCTTTCAGATGCACTAAAATCAGAACCGCTACTAAAACCGCCACCACTATCTGCAGGTGCATCATCTTGTCCCGGACCACCAGTTACGTCTGCGTAGCCAGCAAATCCTTCTCCAACAGTAGGTTCAGTTGTTGTTTGTGATGTAGAGTCACCTTCTGTAGAAAAATCTTTAAATAAATCACGAATAGATTGTTCTCCACTTTTTGTAAAGGTATTTGCTTTTGCTCCACCTGTACCCGTAGTTTCTCCTGAATCACCAGACTCTTCAATAATTTGTTCTATTACAGGGTCGTCTAGCATTTCTTCTACTCTTGCTAATCTTTCTATATTTTCTTTTGTTAGTTTTTCTCTTATGTTATCTGGTAAGGCTTCATAGAATTGTTTGCTGTATGCACCTTTATCATACTTACCTGAACTAGTTATTGAGTTAATAATACTTCCTACTATACCAGCACCACCCGGCTGTCCTTGAATAGACATAGTTAATGGGTCAATTAAAACACCATCTTTACCAATTATGTATCCAGTACCAGTCATTTTTCCTACCATTTCAGGGCCATAACCACCTCCAAACGTACCACCAATACCTTGCAACACACCTTCCATACCAGTTACACCCATTTTTTTAGCTAGGTCTATTCTGTCTTGCATTCTTTGCATATCACCAAAAGCACCACCTTGTCCTACTCCACCATCATCTTCTTCTTCACGTACACTAGTAGTCTGCGGTGTTGTAGGTGCTACAGTTGTTTCTTCTACCTTAGTAGCTTCAGGGTCTACAAACGTATAGCCTTCTGGTACAGGGTCTAGTAAGTCACCTGTTGTTTTACTTTTACGTAGTTGAATAACATTACCTGCTTCATTTTTATATTCTACATATTCAAAGTCTACGCCCGGAACATTATCCCCTACAAAGCCTTTAAAAGTAGGAATTTCTGCAGGTGTGTACACAGGGGTAGTAGGTACTGCAGCTTGCACTGGTTGTACATATTGTTGTGATGCAGCTTGTTGCGGTATAGCTGCTACACCTGTTGTTGGTGCTGCAGCTTGTTGCATACCACTAATACCATATTGTTGTTGTTGTGCAGTAGCAGGAACAAAACCACCTACATTATACTCCAACTCATCATCTATGTCAAGGTCATTAATGTCAAATGGCAAGTCATCTGGCATAGTAGCTTCTTCGCTATTACCCATCTGACCCATCTCATCCATCTGTTTCAAACCCATCTTAGCTTGTTGCCGCATCTGCATAAGATTGTTAAGACCAATAAAGCGCACTACATCAGCAGGGAATACAAACTCACCTTCACTAAGCTGTGCAGGAATGTCATCACGCACCTCTTCTTGCGTAGAGCCGGGTGGTACATCATTGCCAGATATAGGGTCTATTGAACCGCCTTCGTCCTTGAGTCCACCGTCCTCAAACATTTCCATTTGTTTAGCCAGAGCCATTGATTTCATCCCTAAGTTGTTTTAATTTACGTAATACTGCTATTGCACCTTGCTGTCTATGTAAAGCAATAGCATCTGTTGATTGTTCCATTACTTTATGATGCTGTTCTATTGCATCATCTAGGTAATTATTGAATGCCTCCCATTGGTGGTTGTTGCCCACCAACGGCTTGAGGCTGCTGAGTATTTGCTTCTTGTCCATTTGCACTAAATCCTTGTTCACCCGGTACAGGAACTTGTCCTGTGCCTATATTACCATCACCTGCGCCAGTTGGGTCCATTGGATTAGCACCTGCTGGTGCGCCTTCTGGTCCTGCTGCGGGGGCTTGGAAGCCTTTCATAATCTCTGCTTGCAGAGCAGCTTCATCCATATTGTTGGTTACTTTGTCAGGGTCTAAGTCAAGTGATGTTGCAATCTCACGGATTACATATTGGAACTTAGCAAAAGGTGCAAGTGCTGGGCTGCTTGCTACTTGTAGGAACTGCATCAAACGCTGGCTACGTACTTCGTTAGCCATAAGACTTTCAGTTCCACGTGCTTTAACTTCTAGGTCGCCTTTAATTTCAGGGTCAAAGTCAAACTGCATGTTAAAGCGGAAGAAACCTTCACCTAGTGGGCGTAGTAGGTAATCATCTACGTTCTTTACTACAGTCTTGATACCACCACTGGCAGCACCCATAAGCATTGATATGCCGGATGCAGTACGGCCTACGCCAGATACCCCTGTTTGCCCATGAGCAAAACTAGGCATACCTGTGCTTTCGTCTGATAACTGACGTGCTTTGTCAAACAGCATCATATTCTCTGATGATACATTTGGAAACTTAGTTCCAAAGATAGCTTGACCCGGCGCACCACCCTGCCTACGGAATACCTTGCCCGGATATAGTGACAAGTCCTGACCCGGCACTAGATTAGTTTCATCTAGTTCCATAATCAAGTTACCCGATAGGACAGCGTTATCGACAGCCATACGCATAAACCCATTCATAAGAGTTTGTGTGTCGTCCATGTTTTCTGCAATACCCACCCCAAAGAATGAGTATGGGTTCAGTTCGTATGGCGCAGCATGATAAGGAATCTTGCTAGGCTTGAATGGGTTAAGAACCATACGAATAAGTTTACCATTACATACCCACACGTTTGCTTGTAGTTCATCAAAGTCTTTTAACTCATCTGGAATAGTAATGTCTTGGTCTTCAAGCATGTCTACATCAACCATGCCCCAATACTCAAGAACTTCAAATCGTTCAATAGATGTTTCAGGTGCATAGTCAGATAGGTCATCTTCCCAATACTTTTTTGTGTAGTTCTCACCAATAGCAATAACTTCATCAATCACTTGACCACGGAAGTATGGACGCTTCTTGAGACTACGTAGTTGTGAACGTGACATCTTATGTCGTTCAATTACGTACTGCGCTTCATCCATGTTATTCGCATCAGGGTCAGGATAAAAATTCCAAACAGATACATGCTGTACTTGCGGAACTGTTTTAAACAGTGGGTCATAGTTACCTTCATCATCCCAATTAGGATACTCTTTGTCTGTAGCAAACGGACCTTTCATTACACCTGTGCCAAACAGTGCCATCTCAAATGCAGAGTTACGCATATGCTTACCCGCACCAGACTCTTCTAGTTGGTCATGTATTTTCTTCTGCATCTTCTTAGCAGCAATCATAGCAGGGCTAAATGTAATTGCTGTAGGTGTTTTGCCCGGACCCTCTTTTAATTTGTCAGACACAGGCTCTAGTTTATTCTGTACTACGCCTAGCTTCTCTTGCAGTGATTGTGCAGTAGCACCCGGCTCAAGGTCATTGCCATCACCAGCAAAACCGTATGGGCTAGTAGATAATGCAGTGTCACCACGTAGCTGCTCTGGTTCCTGTGGGTCAAAGCTAACATCTTCTACCACACCTTCTGGTAACTCAGTAGGGTCTACAGATAAAGGAAAACGCTGATTAGCAAACAAAACATCTACAATCTGTCCATAAGCTGCCAGCGTCTTTGTCTTAGTTACTTTAATAAATACACGAGACTTCTCTGCCTCAGTAAACTGTACATCAGGCCCATATAGACCACGGTAATTACGGTAAGCACGTAGCCAACGGTCTTCGTCTTGTTCACGGTAGTCTTCAGAACGCTGGTATCTTTCGTTAATAAACGGAATAATAGATGCTACATCCGCATCAAACACTATAGAATCATCTGTGTCTTCTAATGCGATTGCATCGTCTTCAATCATAATTTCATCTTCAGCCATTGTTTTTTCCTTAATAACCAAATGTACTGTCTGCTACACGCATACCAGTACTAGGTCTTCCCATAGGGTCGTAATCAAATATACTAAATCTTGGTCTGGACATTATACCATATCTAAGGGCATCATACAAATGGTCTTCACTGTGCGTATCAATGTCTTCCGGATTTTTCTTATCAAGGGGGATGGACGGTAACTGTGATACGACATTTGTGCAGCTATTAAAGAATACAAGTCTAGGCTCCTCTGTAAATTCATCTACCTGCAAACGCCTGTGTATTTCGTTCTTACCTGCTACACGGCTACCACGGCTTCTATCTGATGGTCTCCAACGGCATCCTCGTGCAATCATAGTCTCCGCAAGAGACGGTCCAGTATCACCACGCTTATGCCAAAGACTGCTATCCAGCACACCATATTTAATAGTTCCATCACCCGCCTCTAATTCAAGTATCATATCTGCCAAGTCTGCGGCAAGGACTTTAGAAACGTAGAGTTCTCTATATACCACAAGTTGTTCGTTAGGTGCAACAGCGAACCAAACAACACCAGACTTACTACCATAACCATAGTCACAAGCCCTAAACTTAACCCAGTTGTTAGGAATATCGAAAGGCTCAATAACATGAATATTGCGGTCAAACTCAGTAAACGCCGCACCTTCTTTAATATCCCAGTCGCCTTCAAGGAGTTGTCTCCTTTGCTGCTCTGGCATGGAGAGTAGCATGGCTTCGTAGTCACCCGACTCTGCCAGATAAGGATTGTCAGATAATCTTGCTGGGATAAATCGCCGTTTAAATAGTGACCTTCCAGCTTTTTCATGTCCTGCTGGGTATCGCAGAACGTCTCCTGTATCTGTATCTGTTGCATCGAATGCTCTATTGTAAGGTGCAGGGTCGATGAATGTTTTCTTAACCCAATGATGTCCCCGACCACCGGGGTTAGTTGTTGCTCTCATGTAGATAGGCAAGTCAGGTGCAGTGGACCTTAAACGAGACCGCATGTAATTCCAAGCGTATGGTGTGGACCACTGTGTTAACTCGTCAAACCCTATCCAGCTAAACGCTAGACCCTGATAACGCAATACATCGTCATCTCTATCAAGATACGACATCCACAATCTTGCGCCAGATGGTGCAGTCCACTGCATCTTTCTCTCTGACCACTTAATACCGGGCCAGATTTTTGGGTACAACTCTTGCGATTTAAATACAAGTTCTCTTAGTTCTTCTGTTGTATGTCGCAGTAGCAATCCACTAAATGCAGGATGCCCCATGTAGCGTAGTGGGTCAGCTAACATGGCGTAAGACTTGCCACCACCAGCACTACCACCATAAAGTACTTCTCGTTCTGCTGCAGCTAGAAAATCTGTCTGTGGACCCTTATTAGGTTTGAATAACACATTGGCTGTCTCTTCAATAGCCTGTGTTTCATATTCAATAGGCAGTATCTCAACTGTTGGCTTTTGAGCCTGTTCTTTCTTCTTGGAGACTTTTCGCTTTGGCGATTGCCGTTTCCGCATATTCTGCCCACTTGAGGAGGCTTTTAGCTTGGTTCTTACGTCTTCGTTCATTCTGTAACCGTTTCCTTAATCCCACATGCGAGATGTATCTGCCAGTATTAGTACTCAACCAGTTTGCTACTTCACGATAACTGTATTGATTTACGTGGCTACGTGCTTTCTCTAATAGGTCTAACTCTGTTGGTATAGGGTCAAGAATGTCAGGGTCTTCATCATTTTGTTTATAACCGAAAGGTACAGTCCTTGCAATGCGAGGTATCTGTATCCATTCGTTTTCTTCTTTAATATCGGTTGGTTGTGGTAGCTTCCACTTACCTATACTACGTGACATTTTTCTTTTTATCTTTTGTAGAAAGTATCATACCACTTTTACGATAGTCAGAATGGCCTTTTGATAATTTTAAAGTTTTACCTTTTTTCTTACCTTTAGGTTTTTTCTTTGTAGGTTCAAGTATGCTTCTGTCATTCCAATCATGGTCAAAATCATATTTATCAAAAAGGCTTCTTTCTTTTGTCATTAGTCATCATCCTCTACAATAGCTTTAGGTGGCATAAGCATGACACCCCCTGATGCTTCTACTTGCATCTTCTCAGTCTTTACCAGACCAGTACGGTCAAGCAGTTCTTTAGCTGCTGCCATCTTATCACGTATACCTAACTCAGTTGGGTCATACAATGCATGTGTCATAGCTATCGCAGCCTTCGGTGCATTACGTGCCATGTACATTTGAGTTGCCTCAAGTATTTCTTCTTTAAGACCTTTAACAATTTCTGCAGTACTAGAAGTGTCAGCATATCCCGCCAGTTTCTTTGCTTGCACCATATCACCACCTGCTTCTTCAAACAGGACGTTGAGTAGTGCTTGTTGCTTATCAGTTAATTGTCTAGCCATTAAAACTCACCATTGTGCATTGCGTTTGCTAATTTTGTACTTCTTGATTTTACCTGATTTGCCCACCTGCTGTCAAGCATTTCTTTTGCTGCATTGATAAAATCTTCATTATGGATAGCATTCCACATCTTTTTAAACTTACACAGTCTTGGGACACCCATATTGAATGCCATATCCATAAGTACAAGTTGACGTACACTGTCTAGCTTGTCTACGCAAGGGTGCGCACGTACAAGTTCTTCTTCGACAATCTGCACGTCATTCTGTGCTAGATACATAGCATCTGCTTCTGTGATACCTTCAGTATGAACAATAGCCATATTAGGTATGTCCATCCATTCCAGTTCTTCTTTAGTGATGCCACGGTCTTCTAGGTTACGTCCGATACCAATAGTATCAATTCCAAGTGTATCTTGATATACCTGAAGGCGTAAACCTTCATGTGTAATTAATTTATTTAGGAAATCTTCTTTACGATACTTCATTTCTCATGTCCCATCCATACCGCAAATGCACCTGTCATGGCCCCCGTGACTACAGACACTAGTGCCGACTGCTGCGTTGTCGGGTCGGGTAGTGTCATAAACCATTCCACTACTCTCCATGCTGATATTGACATCATTAACATCATTAGACGAGGAAGTATCTTCCACGCTAGTATTCTTTCCATTGCTACTTTCACGATTCTTCCTTGCTTGTTCTTCTGTTGTTATGTCGTGCATATTCCACATCTGCACTAGGACTTCCCTTTACCAAAGAGCCTAGTAGCACTGCGTACACCAAAGCTGGCAGCAACGATAACACCAAGACTGTACTGATACCACTCAGGCATTGCGTTGAGTTGTGCGAATCCATTGGAGACTACTTCTTCCATCCCCGGAATAAACGCCATAACGAGAGGAATAGAGAACAAAACGGTAAGCCACTCATCTTTCCACGAAGACTGACTTCCTTTAGCCATCTCCAAATCCCAGTCAATTTCACCAGTAGCTTTTCTTTCCATGACTGTAGCTTCTGCTTTAGCCCTTGCCACTTTGGTTGCAGCTTCTGCTTTAGTCTTTTCAACTTTTCCATCTAACCATGTCCCTGCTAAATTAGCGATAGGTCCAATTAATAAATTAAGCATTAACCTCTCCGAAACTTTGCTGTCTTTTTTGCAATACCTTTAGGCTGTGCTACAAACTGCTTACCCGCAGCTTTACCTTTTCTCTTAGCCTTAGTTGTAGCAGAGTACTCTGCACTTGTCAAGGACTTTATTGCTTTTGCAGGTAAATATCTTTCTCCTGTCTTAGCAGAAGGCTTACCTGACTTAGTACGCCAGTCTTGATTAGTCCAGTTTTTTAAACTCTGCTGTGGTTTTTTCATTGTAGTTTTTTCCTAATTGACTTCAGTGTTTCTTTTAATGTAGGCTCATCTTTTTTGCGTGGGTTATATACGCATTGATATTCCCTTGGACAAAACTCACTAATCGTTATAGTTTCTATTGTATTGTTTGCACCTCTATATGTACAGATATACTCTGTGTATGGATTTTGTTTTACTTTAATTCTTTCATAGTCAACAAGTCTGCATGTAGTCCACTTTATCTCGTCTGCCCTAGCTTGCTTAGACATAAGGAACATAATAAAAGAGTAAAGAATTGCTGCAGCTAGTCCAAGCATAACAATCCATGCGATAATTTCTACAAACTTTTGTCTACGTTCACGCTGTCTGTATAGAGTCTGCTGTCTCTGCTTACGTATCTGAGCTTCCGTCTGAATTAAATCTTGCCATGCTGCTCTTCCTAGCGTAAACTCAATCCATGTTTTAAGTTCATCTCTTTGGTTTTGTGCTTTACGTTTATTGGCAAATGCTTCTATTGCTTCTTGTTCAACAGACTTACCATTAAACAGCTTCTTAAATATGGGTGGATTCTTAGCTTCTTTGGCTGCTTGGTCTAAATCTGATAACGCACCCATCCAGCGTCCAATGTCAGACATCATTGACTCTACGTCACGTCCGACTTGAAAGCCTTTTTTGATTGTGCCAAAGGCTGCAGATGCGGTAGCCATTGCGGTAATTGGGTCCATCTATGCAGCTTCCTGTTTTGGTTCCTGTGCTGATACTCCCATCCACTTAGACCACTCAGCGTAGTAGTGACGCATACCCACCTCATCATGGATTGTGCCACCTTCGTGTCGCCCATGCAGGATGTTACGTGGCTCTGTGCCTTCGCGCATGGTTGTACCCTGACCAGCTACACCAATCAAGTCTTCATGTAGATTACGACCAAACGGCCCCCAAATAGAGTTGTGGTGTTCAATACGTGTGGCTCTATCTTCTGGGCTGTCACTCAGTAGGCCATAGCCACGGAACTCAATCATTACTTTGTTTGGTCCTAGCGGGGTTACACTATCGCTACGATAGGCACTACCACGCAAGTTAAAGTTAAAGCCGGGGAATAGGTCAACCATGTACCACTGGTTGGGCGGCAGGTTTGGGAAAGATAATTCGCCTCTATCTTCAAAGCCTTCATACTCTTCGTAGTTTACTGTAAAGCTAGATACGTTTACGTGTCCGTTGTTGAATGGTATATTCTTACGAGCAAAGTAAGCATCATTAAAACCAGTCACACGATTGTGGTAGTGCATAAAGTCATGGTAAAACTCAGAGTTTGTATCATGCCACAGTTTGTAGTTAGTATCTATGACAGCCTTGTGGTAGTGAAACACTTCTAGTTCTTCAGCATCAATAGCACCAGCAATGCAATCAAAAGCACCATCCGTCCATTCTTCTACACTCTGGGTAGGATTAGGGTTTAAAGTAACCCAAACCATACCACCATGTTTAACTTCGCAGTGTAATTGTGGTTCAACTGTTACGATTGGTGCAGCCACTGTACCAGAAGGAAAATTAAAACCGTAATTACGATACGCTTTAACGCCATCTTTAGTATTTACTGCAATTACATTTTGACCAGCAATCTGTGTTGTTCTGTAGTTACCTTCGTTATACATCTCGCTAATGTGACATATAGGAACCCACACTTTAGCAAATATCTTTTCAATCTCTTGCTCATACAAGTCTTGGTCAGAATAGATAAGAGAGTTGATGTGTTCTATGTTAGGGGTCTTAGTCCATTGTTTGTGATTGCGTGGTGGCATTAATAAAGTTTTACATCCTCTGGGTTTACATATCTGGGTACACAGTACGCAGTTACTCTGTCTTTTGGGTCTATGTATTGTAGGTATTCATAATTACCATATCGTTTAGTTACGCGAGAGGCAAAGTAATTACATTCGTTTATATCACGAAAGTACATATCTCCACTCTCTAGTTTACGTGCATCCCCAGTTCCCAAGTAAACGAGAAGCAGGAATACGTGTGCGGTCACGACTTATACCCACCCCCAGCAGACTTGTATGCTTTAGCAAGCATCTGTGCCTTACGTGCAGACCACTGACCGGGGCCACCACCCTTGCTACCAGCTTTAATACGATTAAACTGTTGCTTTCTCATTCCGGGCTTAGTGTAGTTGCCAGCTTCGTTAACTCTCGACTTGCTCTGTGGCGCACCGCCTTTCGCAAGGCTAACCTTTCTAATCGGTTTCTTTTGCGTTCTAACTTGTGTGGCTTTCTTTTTAACTGCTGGTTTTTTAGGGACACGTACCATTTCCTATCTCCTATCGGGCTGGGTCAAAAAATTCTTCAGCAGAAGTAGTGACCACTAGCTTACTAGCTGTACCTGCTGTGCATTTAATAATGTCACCTGCATGTAGGTACAGTGGTCTGTCCACAGTAAATATAGACTCATAAGAACCACCTGCAATATTGTGAGCAGTCAACAAGTCATATTCTGCGTTATCATCTGCATGAAAAAGGTGTAAACTCAAAGTTACATTACCTGTGTGGTTATTACTTACAAACAAGTTCTCTAAATGAGAAGAGAAGTTTGCAGGTACAGTGTACACAGTAGTTTTGTTAGTAGTACCCAACGCCACTACTTCAGTACGGAACTTTGAGCCTGTTGCTAGTACTGGCATTACTTCTTCTTCTTAGCCATGCCACCGCGCATCATCTTTTTCTTTGATGCTGCTTTCATCATACCACCACCACGCATACGCTTTGGTGATGTCTTAGCTGCCATACCGCCTCGCATCATCTTCTTTGATGCCATTTTAGTTTTGCCCTTCATTTCTTAATCTCCGTCTGTCTGTTACTAATGATTGGAATACATCTACAGGGAAGTGTAGGTAGTACCCACTCTTTTCTAAACTCAATGCTGCATCATCCAGCACTGACAGTCTCTGCACAAATACCATGCAGTATTCTAAAGATTCATCTACAACATCATCTGCAACTAGAAAGTCCAGACCTGCTTTATCCGCATCGTAGTCTGGGTGAAACACCATCAGGTGCATATCCATACCTGCAATAGACATCAATTCATTTATGCCATCACAGAGACCATCTAGGTACTCCATGTCTGGCAATTCTTCACTTGCCCATACAACAATGTCGTAGTCATGCTTATCAAAGTCACGTACAGAATGTATTAAACCTTCTATGCCTGTATTGATGCTGAAGGTAACTTTATCATCTGCCCATGCCTGTTTAGCGTAAGGACATGGTGGTAGCCCATTAAGTTTCTCACTAGGTAGTTCAAGAAACTCATGGGACCACTTACGTATGTCAGAGGCTATCTTATGCACTACTTACCTGTAATTTTATTAAAGGCTTCTAGTCCTTTAGGGCCACTAGCTTTAAGTGCTTTCAACCCATCACTAACCATACCACCTGCTGCATACATATGCTGCTTGCCATTAGCCATACCACCACGCATCATTTGTACTTTCTTCTTAGCCATACCACCACGTGCTTTTGCTTGCGGTTTATCTTTATTTAGTATTGCCATTATTTTTGCAGCTTCAGCATCTAGTTTTTCATCTGCTTTCTTTGCCTTGACATCAGATGCAGCGTCTGCAGGAACACGTGCTTCAATATCTTT
>CAACVC010000236.1_pt1 | contig 12737 bp, 24 predicted proteins | sample 2381761 | NCBI WGS metagenome assembly CAACVC01 (sample SAMEA5211966, study PRJEB30684) | marine metagenome | biome: Marine; feature: Epipelagic; material: Water | collected 2015-10-15 | depth 45 m
CACAAGAGATTTTAGATGATATAGAATGGGAAAAATATGATGCTATTATTATAAGCGATTATTGTAAAGGTTATATTGATGAGTCAACAATCAAATATATAACTCAAAAACACTCAATTACATTTTTAGATACTAAAAAAATCATTATTGAGACAATGGGTGGTGTAAAGTTTATTAAAATTAATGATGTTGAGTATGAATTTAGTTCTGAAAATATGGCTGATTGGTGGAAGGAAAAAATGATTATTACTAGAGGATCTAAGGGAGCTGAGTATAAAGATGTCAAATACCCTGTAGATGAAGTTGATGTTAGAGATACCAGCGGAGCTGGTGATACATTTTTAGCTGGTTTAGTATACGCTTATATAAATGAAAAAAACATAGGATCCGCAATAGAATTTGCAAATAAATGTGCAACTCAAGTAGTCCAGAAAAAAGGAACTGCTAAAATAAATAAATCAGAATTATGAAATTTGAATATAGTAAAAAATTACCTGATGTAGCTATAATTACACCTGATGTGTTTCATGACTACAGAGGAGAATATGTTGAAACTTGGAATATTGAAAATTATAAAGTATTCGACCCACCAGGAGCTGGAAATGAAATTGTTTTTAAACAAGATGACATTAGTACATCAGTAAAACACACTTTAAGAGGTTTACATGGAGATTTTATAACATGGAAATTAGTTTCTTGCGTTTATGGATCATTATTACAAGCTGTTGTAGATATGAGAATAGGAAGTGAAACTTATTTACAATGGGATTTAATTTCTATAAATGATAAAAATAGAAAACAAGTTTTAGTTCCACCTGGATTTGCTAATGGTCATTTAGTAATGAGTGATTTTGGGATATTTTCTTATAAGCAATCTACACTTTATGGAGGAGCTAAAGAACAATTTACAGTAAAATGGGATGAGAAAAAAATTAATATTCCTTGGCCTATTGACAACCCAATATTATCATCAAGAGATAAAAACGCAAAACATTGGAAATAATGAAAGAAAAAGTATTAATAACAGGAGGAGCTGGTTATTTAGGTTCCACATTAGTAGAGTATTTAATAGGAAGTGGTTATGAAGTTACCGTTTTAGATAATTTAATGTATAAACAAACTCCATTTTTACATCTTTGTGATTGTGATGAGTTTAATTTTATTAAGGGGGATGTTACAGATAAAGAACAATTACAATTTTTAGTAAACACACATGATATTATTATTCCTTTAGCAGCAATAGTAGGAGCACCAGCGTGTGATGCTAATCCTGAATTAACAGTAAAAATTAATTATGAGCAAATACAAACTATAGTTGATACTTTATCTAAAGAACAAAAGTTAATTATGCCTAATACTAATAGCCAATATGGTAGTTCTAAAGATATTATTACTGAAGAATCACCATTTAATCCACTATCATTATATGCAAAAACTAAATGTGATGCAGAAAATTATATTATGGAGTGGGGTAATGGAATTTGTTTAAGATTAGCAACAGTATTTGGAGCATCTCCTAGAATGAGAACTGATTTATTAGTTAATGATTTTGTGTATAAAGCTATTACAGAAGGAGTTTTAGTTTTATTCCAATCACAATTTAAAAGAAATTATATTCATGTTCGTGATATAGCTAGAACATTTTTATTTTGTATAGAAAATTATGATAAAATGAATGGTGAAGTATTTAATGTAGGGTTATCTGATGCTAATTTGAATAAAAAAGAATTAGCTGAAACTATTAAAACACACTATCCAAAATTAGTAATAATTGAAAATGAATTCTCATCAGATTTTGATAATAGAGATTACATAGTTTCTAATAAAAAATTAGAAAGTTTTGGTTGGCAGCCTATTTATTCAATTGATGATGGCATTAATGAATTAAAAAAGGCATATTCAATGGTAATAACAGATAATAATAAAAAATATACTAATTTATAATATGAAAATACTAGTAACAGGCGGAACTGGTTTTGTAGGAAAACATTTAATACGATCTTTAAATGGAGATAATCATAAAGTAACATCATTAAATTCTAGCAAGTTTACAGGTATGTGGTATTTACCTAAAAATGAGTTTGATATAATAATTCATTTAGCAGTAAAAACAGCGGCAGGAGGATATTGCCAACAACACCCAGGTGAACAGTGGGTAGTTAATAATAGTATAAACACAGATATGTTAGCTTATTGGCAATCATTTCAACAAAGGGCGACAATGATTACATTCGGATCTTCTTGTGGTTATAATAATGATGTAGTAAAATCTGAAGAAAATTACTTATTAGGTGAACCAGAAAAAGGATATGAAGTGTATGGTATGTCAAAACGTAACTTACTTGTAGGTTTAAAAGCATTAAATAAAGAATTTATGATGGATTATAATTATTTAATCCCTTCTGTGTTTTATGGTCCTGATTATGATTTAGAAGATAAACATTTTATATTTGATTTAATTAGAAAAATAATTACTGCTAAAAATGGTGGGGATGAAGTTGTTCTTTGGGGTGATGGAACACAAGAAAGAGAGTTAATCTATATTGATGATGCAGTTAGGATTATAAAAGCATGCATTAATAATCCGGATGCACCTAAAATATTTAATTTATCTTCTGGTAATACTCATACTTTAAAAGAGTATGCTCAAACTATTTGTGATATTGTAGGATATGATTATGATTTAATAAAGTGGGATACAGATGCATTTGTAGGATCCCCTAGTAAAAAATTAGTTAATACTCATTTAAAAGGATTTGAATTCACACCATTAAAAGAAGGATTAAGAAAAACAATTGAGTATTATGAAAGTTCCATATAAGTTTATTCATCCTACTAAAACAGGAGGCACAACATTAAAACATACTATACAATTATATTATCACCATTTAATTGATTGTAATACTTTCCACAGTACTATGGAAGAATTAGGTGATTTTGAAGAAACACCTATTATAGTTATAAGAAATCCTATTGATAGATTTTGTTCTATATATAATTATTGGCTAGCAGGTAATATAGATGATATTAATTTTGAAACCCCACAAAATTACTATGATCTAAAACAGGAAACAGGAATTGATGTTTTTAAATTTTTAAAGGATCCTGCTTACACAAACCACGTTAAAAAGGTTCATCCTGGGGGGTATACATTTCTAATAAATAAATTACATGTTGCATCAATAGATCATGGTGATTATAGACCTTTGCATTTTACTCCCGAATTAGAGTATTTAAAAGGAGTAGATAATTTTTTAGATGGTATTGAAGCTAAAGATAAAAATTTATTTGGTGATTTTGAAAAGTTATATTTTAGAAGGGAGCATGTAGCACCTCAAACTGATTGGTTACAAAAAGATGACTGGTCTAGATCAGTTGTTATAAGATATTCTAAAGATTTAAGTGATCGTTTTGATGGATTATTAAATTATATAGGTTGTCCAAAACACCACGAAAAGTTATTTATAACTAATAAAACAAAAGTTATACCAAATGATGGAGTATCTTTGAAAGATCTAAAAACAAATCAAATTGAAAGAATTAATAAACTTTTCTCAACAGATACAGAACTGTGGGAAAAACTAAATTCATTCCCTCAATTATTTAAAAAAGTTATATAATGAAAATAGCATCAGTTACAGTGAATAGAAATGATGGTTATAAAGATTTTGAAAGGGGTATAATTCATTTTAAATCAATGTTAGACTCATTTGATGAAGTAAACTATGTTGATTGGAATTCACCTTCAGGATCATTTATGTGGGAAATTGATGATAAAATTCCTCAAACAGGTAAAATAAAGCATTATTGCATACCTGAAGAAGCAGTCAATCAGATTATATTAGATCCTAATGCTCAAAAATGTAATGAAGCTATAAGTAGAAATATTGCTATAAAAAGAAGTAATGCTGATTGGATAGTTTCTACTAATATAGATATAATTCCCCCATCAAAAGAAGAATTAGAAGAGTTAGTTGAAAGTTTAGATAAAAATACTTTTTATACTATTTCTAGAAGAGAAGCACCTAAAGATTTAGTTTACAAATGGGGATATGAAAATTATAATGAATTAAGAAAAGAATTAAATAAAACAGTACCACCAAGATATTTCCCAGCAAAAGTAACACCTAATGATAATTATAGTTTAATAAATTGTTGTGGTGATTTTCAAATAGCACATAAAAATGTTTGGAAAAAAATTAAGGGATTTGAAGAAGAAATGATATATGCTTGTTTTGTAGATACTAATGTACAGAAAAAAGCTATATTAAATGATTTTAAATTAGAAGTACTATACGAACCAGCTTTATTTCATATGGAGCATGGTGCTTATTTTACAAAAGAGGATGGTACAAGAGTAGATGATAAAGAAAATACAGGTGCCTATAAAGGAGATACTAAAGCTTATAATGATGCTTATAGATGGGTTGAAAGATTTAATCAAACCAATAACACTAAAGACTGGGGATTAGGGCAAGTTGATATAGAGTCAGAAATTATATAATATTTATAACTGAACCCCCCAAATACTATATCTTATGGAAAAAGCAGAAAAGTCAATAAAGGAAACAACAGTATTAGAATTAATTTTTAGGGATGAACAAGATTTAAAAAATTTATCAAGTGAAGAAGAATTTGTTACTTTTATTATAAACGATAGTTTAAATAGTATAAAAAATGCATTAGAAAATAACTTGGATAGGGTTGAACTGTTTAATATATTTAATCTGTCATTATCAGTTGAATTAGAAAAACTTCACTATAAAGATGTTTTAAATAAAATTACTCAATTTTATATCGAACAAGAAAACTATGAGATTTGTGATAACATTCAAAAAATTATAAAAAAATATGAAATTTAAATTTACTGTTAAAGGAGGTACAGAAGCTGTAGGACATGTAGATGCTTTAAGTAAAGTAGATGCTGAAGTAAAAGCATCTGCTATTAAAAAATTACCTTTAAATGAATTTTTAAAAATATTTGAAGTAAAATTAACGGATGGAAGACAAGAAGGACATAAAAAAACTATTTGATAAAATTTTAGGGGATAAAATTATTTTAAAAGATAACTTTAAAATCGATGATGAAGCTGTATTTTGCCTACTGGTGAATAAATTAGACATGTCTAATAAGGATGATGAAGCTTTATTTGAACTATCGGGAATAGATTTAACTAAATCTAGAAATGAATTATGGTTTGTTGTAGAATCCTTACTTAAAATAGTATATGGTGCAGAAGCATTTGATATGATAATGTGGTATATCCTTGATAGATTTAACCCAGATGGCAAAGTTGTTCCCTTTGAAGATGAAAAAGGTAAAACATTTTCTATAATTACTTCAAAAGATCTATATCATTTTATAAAACACAGATTTCCCAAATAAACTTGGATTTTTAATATATTTTTCGTATATTTACGTAAATTTTCAAAAGGTTACGTATAATTATGATTATGATGAAGAATAAATTAAAAATGATACCATGCGCATCTTGTGGGGAACCGATGCCAGAATTAAGACTTACTAAATTTGGGTACAAAGTATGTGTCAATTGTTCAGAAGTTGGGGCTTATAGAGCTGTTACAACTGTGCATGGGTCTGGTGATCACACATATAATGATATCGCAATAATGACTCCAGATCAATATAATACCTATAAACAAACTGAGGAAGCAAGTACTAAAGCAGCAAAATCCCTAAGGAAAGAATAATAATATGCCAAAAGCAAAACCTTTAACAAAGGAAATGATAATGGCAGCAGTAAATAAAACTAAATCTAATAGAGCTGCTGCTAGATATCTAAATGTTTCTTATGTTCATTATAAGAAATGGGCAAAGTTATATGAAAGCGATACTCATGATAATTTATTTGAACAACATAAAAATCAGTCAGGTAAGGGTATTCCCAAATTTCTAAAAAGTACAGGAAAAGAACCAGCACTAATAGATATTATTGAGGGTAGGGTTGATGCTTCTTCATTTTCTCCTGATAAACTTAAGTATAGACTTATAACTGAGGGATATTTATTAGAAGAATGTGCCATGTGTGGCTTTCATGAGCGCAGAGTTCTAGATTATAAAATGCCTCTACTCCTCCATTTTAAAGATGGAAATAAAAAAAATTATAGAAAGGAGAATATAGAATTACTTTGTTATAACCATTATTTTTTAACAGTTGGAGATATTTTTACTGAAAAACAAGTCAAAAATATTGAAGACCATATCCCAGTAAATCAAGGGGAAGTTGAATGGGAACTAGATGATTACCAAAAACAAAGACTAATAGAGTTAGGTTTAGATAAAGAAGATGATGATGAATTAAATATAATATCAAGATTATGAAAAATAAAAAACATAATAAAATAGTTAGAGATTATGATAAAATTAAATCTAGACATTTAGAAAAATTAGCAAATAAAATCCTTAAAGACGAGGAAAAAAGAGATAATTTAAGAGCAAAGAAAATAAAAGGTGATTTTTTAAATAAATTTTAAAATGGTAAGATCAATAGTAGTAAACGATGCAGAAGCTTTTGAACAAAGAATAAAAGATAAAGACTTAAGCATATCAAAGGGAATAGTAGAAGGAATACTTAAAAATCTAACTACTAAAAAAAATCATATTCATGTATTAGAAGTTCATTTACTTGAAGATGACCAAATTATAGATATAACCTGTCATAGGGATGATTTTATAGAAACTCTAGAACAAAATTTAGAAACCCATCTTTATCACGAAGACTATGAAGGGTGTTCCGGAATACAAAAAGCAATAGAATTTTTAAAAAAATAATTATGAAACTATATAAATACAATAATAATAAACTTAAATATGAATTAGTAAATTATCCTATGATATTCTTAAAAATAGCTTTGGTATATTTTACTTTATTTGCATTTTTAGGATTAACTACAGCTCCTGAAATAGAATATATTACAGATGTTGAAAAAGTACTAATTGTAGAAGAAATGAATCAATTTAGTGAAGAAGCATTAATTGAAGAAATTAGTAGACTAAATTTTAGATTTCCTCACATTGTACTAGCCCAATCAATTTTAGAAACGGGTCATTATGAATCTAAAATATTTAAAGAAAACCACAATTTATTTGGTATGAAAGAAGCTAGAGTTAGAGTAAATTTAGCTGAAGGAACTCAATATGGTCATGCATATTATAATAATTGGAAAGAATCAGTTATGGATTATGCTTTATGGTATTCAACATATGCTTATAAATGTAAAACAGAAAAACAATTATATAAATTACTAGATAAACAATATGCTGAAGCTTCTGCATATGTATCATCGTTACAACATGTAATTAGTATTAATAATTTAAAAGAAAAATTTGGAAAATAAAATAAAGTATTTCGTTAGTGTATTAGGATTTATATTATTAAGTAGTTGTGGTGTTTACCACTCAGCCCCTGTAGATAAATGTTGTGAAACCGATGTAGTTTATTTAGATGAAATTGAAGGTGATTCAGTAAATATATTTACAAGTTTAGATTTTAATACTATTACATTAGATTTTAGACCTAGATTCTCTATAAATCATAATTGGTATTGGGGTAGTAGTTATGGTTATTGGGGGCATAGACCCTTATGGATGGATTTTGATTTTTATTATGGTTACAATAATTACTATTCTTATTACCACAGACCTTGGAATTATTGGGATTGGTATATGAGACCAGCTAATAATTGGTATCAAGGTCCGTTTAATAATTCAAATTATAATGTAGTTTATAATGCTAGTAGAAGAGGTAGTTTAACTGCTAATCTTAATTCAAGTATATCTAATAGAGTTCAAACTAATAGAATTGTAAATATTAATAAAAGACCAGTAAATAATAATACTGTCAATACTTTAATTAACAATTATAAACCTAATAATAATAATTATAAACCTAATAATAATGTTATAGTAAAACCAAATAATAACTGGAAACCAAATAATAATAATATTATAGTAAAACCAAATAATAATTATTCAAGACCTAATAATAATTATAGGCCAAGTAATAATAATAGTAGACCATCAATTAATTCAAAACCATCCAAACCAAATAATAAAAAATGGCAAAATTAACATTAACCCCCTATAGTAGAGCAACTAAAAAAACCAGACCAGGGATTCATGCTAAAACAAGAACTTCAAAATTAAAGAAAAGTAAACATTATAAAAAAGCTTATAGAGGCCAAGGTAGATAAATTATGAATATTAAAGATAGAATATACTCAAAATTCCAAATGGATTATTTCACAGTCATGGATGAAGAAATTTTAATTGAAATGGCAACCTATTTTCCTGAACAATTTAAAAGAATGTGTATATTAATTAGTTTAGATATTCAGTTAGAAAAAGAAAGTTATGAAAAAAATAGTAGTAATAGGAGAACAATGCACTGATAAATTTGTTTATTGTGAAGTAAATCGATTATCCCCTGAAGCACCAGTCCCAATTTTATCCCCACTTAGAACAGTTAATAATGATGGTATGGCTGGAAATACTATCAGAAATATTAAATCAATGGATAAAAACTGTCAAGTAATTGCAATAACTCCATCTAAAATCCCAACAAAAACTAGATATATTGAAGATAAAACCAATCATATGTTTTTTAGATTTGATAAAGGAGATGATAATATAGATAAATTTGAATTTCAAAAATTTTATTATGAATTTATAAGTGATGCTGATATAGTTGTTGTTAGTGATTACAATAAAGGATATTTATCTGATAAGGATTTACAACAAATTGCATTTTATTCTAAATTATCAATATTGGATAGTAAAAGAAAATTAAATAATGATATTACTGAAATGTTTACTTTTGTTAAATTAAATGAAGAAGAAGCACAAAATAATAAATTATTAAATAAAGATAATGTAATAATTACTTTAGGAGCTGCGGGTGCTATGTTTAAAGGTATGGTATACCCTTCACCTAAACCACAAGAAACTATTGATGTAAGTGGAGCAGGTGATACATTTACAGCAGCATTTGCTATATCATATAGTAATACACAAAATATAGCTGAGTCTATAATATTTGCTAATGAAATGTCAGCTAAAGTAGTTAGCAAAAGGGGTGTTGTAACTCCTTAAAGACTTCCATGAAAATATTTGGAGAAGCAAGATATCTTTCGTATATTTACGACGTAAATAAAGAGATAAAATAAAGGTTATGGCACTATGGAAATTCACAAATTTAAATAAATATGGTAACCCTAGAACCAGAATTATTTATAGACCTGATGGTGAAGCATTTAGTTTTAACCCTCATGGTTTAGGTTCATTTGTAAATGTACAAATGTTCAAATATGAATATAAAGGAGCATTACCACCAGCTTTAGCAACATTTAGTGGTCAAACATATATTGTACCTTCATGGCAAAAAGTAGATCCAAATACTACTTTAAAAGATATTGAGTGGATTAAGCCAAAACCTAAAAAACAAAGAGCAAAAACAGTAATAAAAACCCATATAAGTGGTAGTGGGTTAGGAGAATATACCACAAAATATTACCCTGAATCAGGTAAATTTCATTGCTCATGTCCTGGTTATTGGAGATCAAGTGGTAATTGTAAACACGTAAAACAAATGAGAAATGAAACACTTTAGTAATAACGGTAAAGAATATTTAAAAAAAGATGATAATTGGGATGAAAACGATTATCAAGGAAGAAGTAAAGATCAATATAAATCATCAGCTATTGGGGCAACAATTTCAATAGGGGGATTTTTATTGTTAATTATGTCAATGTTTTTATATAGATTAATTATATTTTTATTTTAAAATGAAAAGAGGTAGACCAGCAGAACAACTTGAACGTCCTAAAAAAAGGACATATGTTTATCATGAAGTACCATCAAAACCTGAATTAGGTGAAACATCTACTTGGCATTATGATGATGATAAGAATCCAAATGGTCCTTATAAAGTAGAAACCACTTATCCTAAAGGATGGAAACCATCTAAAGTTAAAATTGAAAAAAATAGAAAATATAATAAACTACCAGTTGTAATGGTTTTTAAAACTTCTAATAGAAGTAATGCAAAAATTAAAATGAAAGTTTGGAATAACACAAATGTGGATTACATTAATTCTTGCGCTAAACTTCCAGGTGTGCCAGATAAAGCAGTTATTCTAGAACTAGGAGTTGGTGAAAGTTTTATAGAAAAATGGCAATCTAAATATAATTTATAATATTTATAAACAAAAGTAATAAAATGGCAACAAGAGCACTTATAGGATTTATTGATAATGATGATAGACAATTTGTCTCAACCTATAACCATTATGATGGTTATCCTGAGTACTTAGGTAAAGTATTAGATAAGCACTTTAACGATAGAGAAAGAGCAGAAAGGGTAGCTAGCACAGGTTATATTTCATCAATTGATATAGACACAGGAGAAATTGATTCTAAATATAAAGAAAAACCAGATTATAGAGTACTTGATGGTGATCCTTATGAAGCAGGTATTGCAGTAGGAGAGAAGGTAGATGAATATGGTGGTGATTACGGGTATATTTGGTTTAATGGTAAGTGGCATATGGTTAAAAATTCTGGTATAGCTAATATGGCTAAAGCACTAGAAGATAAACTAGAAGATGGTAGAACATTTATGTCAATAGATGAAAATGATGATGTTATGGAAGAAGGATATGAATCAAAATGGGCTAATTTTTTAAATGAAGCTAAAAAAGTTGATTTTGATGTTATTGAAAAATACATTAGTAAAGAAACAGGTGGAGATGAGTTTGAAAAAAGAAAAATGGTAAATTTTGGCTTAGATGCTTATATGGACTCTCTTAAAAACACTTTCCGACTTGGTGGTGGTAAAGATTATATAGATTATGAAATGGATGATTATGTTGAAGATTTCGAAAACTATATAGCTGATAGAATGGATAGCTAAATCCATTAAAAGAACCAACCATTATACTATAGGTTGGATAACACGGTCAAATTTATTATCGTTCAGGCTTAACATTTGAAAAATGTACGCCCTCAACGATAAGTTATCAAAAGTAGTTGGCCACTACGTTTTCAAATTAAACTTTTTATTAACCAAAATCAAATTAAATGAAAAAAATGATTTTAACACTAGCTCTTGGTCTGTTTATAACGGCTGGAGCTATGGCGCAAAACGCCAAAGGCGACTGGTACATAGGTACTGGTGACATCGCTAATGTATCGTGGACTGAATGGTCTTTATCCCCTACAGTAGGGTATGCTTTTACTGATGATCTAATGGTAGGTTTGAATGTATCACAAGCTGACTCTTCTGAGGATGTAGCATTAGATTTACATGCAAGATATTTCTGGAAAGAATATTTTGTATATGCAGCTACAGAAGGATTTGACACTGATGGTCTTAAATTAGGTGTTGGTAAAATGTTCGCATTCCACAAGAATGGTATGTTTTTAGACCCTAAAGTTGTATACGATACAGCAGCCAAAACTACTAACTTACAGTTAGGGTTTGGGTTGAAGTTTTAATTATTGTTTAACTAAAAATAAATAAAATGGAAAATGTAATTAAGTATGTAACAGGATTTTTTGGTGGATTGTTATCAATTATGATGGCAGTAGTACCAGTAGCAATCCTTTGTGGTATGTGTTAACAGGAACAACTATATTCGGTATGGATATTGTTGCTAACCTAACAGGTTTACTAACCGTATTCGGTGAAGGTGGATTTGTTGGTCTTGTAGCACTTGTGATCTTAGCTAAATTCTTTATAGATAAAAAGTAAAGCTAGATTAAAATTATCATGATAAAAGAAAGGCGCCTTAATTGGCGCCTTTTTTATTTAAAAATTTGGCTTTTTAATATATTTTTCGTATATTCATGGTATGAATAAAGAAGAAATCCAAAACATAATTAATGAAGTTTATCCTAAAATTGAAAAGTATTATGGATATTCTAAATATCATGATTGTACACCATACGTAGAACTTCATCATAATATCTATGCTAGATTAACAGGGATAGAAATTGCAGAGGGTGAATGCAATCCTGATGCTGAGTTTGATAGACAAGAAAATACTATAGTTATTTATTGGCCTAAAGCTCAAAATAAAAAATGGATTATACAAACACTAATTCATGAATATCAGCATTATCTTCAATCTCCAACTTGGATGAAAAGATATTATAATATGGGTTATGAATATGATACCCATCCTTATGAAAAATCAGCAATAAAAGCTGAAAGTAATTGGAAGACTTTTGCGTAAATATTTGGAGAAGCAAGAAAAGGTTCGTATATTTACGACGTAAATGATGATAAAAATAAAGGTTATGATGAAAAAAATCAATTTTCAAGCTCTAGTAGGAGCAGTAGCATCACTTGGAGTTGCTTATATTACAGCAACTGGTGCAATTCTTAATTATGTTAAATTCGAAGATCCACTTAATGAAATGGCATTTTGTGTATTGTCACTTATGTTGGCTCTTGGTTGTATTATAAATCTTAAAAAATAAAGGTTATGAGTATTAAAGAACAATTGCAAAAAGGTAATGTAAAATTTACTGTTAAGGGACAAACCCATTATGGAAAAGATGAAAATGGTAAATGGGGAAATGTTCCAAAAGTATTCGAAGTTTCTCATAATGGAGAATCTATCAATGTAGATTGGTATGGAATGAATGTTAATAAATGGGGTCCTACCTGTGTTACCCTTTACACATTTAATATGCTTAGTAAAAAATCCACAG
>CAACVC010000239.1_pt1 | contig 12630 bp, 25 predicted proteins | sample 2381761 | NCBI WGS metagenome assembly CAACVC01 (sample SAMEA5211966, study PRJEB30684) | marine metagenome | biome: Marine; feature: Epipelagic; material: Water | collected 2015-10-15 | depth 45 m
CATCTAATACATCATCATCTAATTTGACATTACCTTTTTCAGTTTTATCAAAAGTTATTTCAGGATATTTCTCTTTTAATCTTTCTGAAGTTTGTTTTCTTGAGGCTGGATTAAATGTAGTGACTTTAGTTTTTAGTTGTTTACCTGTTTTTTCTGAAAATCTTTCTAAAGATACTGGAGGAAATACTTTTTGTAATTGATCATCTATCTCAGTCCTTTTACTTTTTAATTCATTTACTAAAGCAAAAGCTTTCTTTTCATCAAAAGGGAAACCAAAAGCTTCTTGTCTAGCCATTATTCTGGCAAAGTCATGTTCTAAGTTATAACATCTAGGATCTAAACTTTGAGTTTCAAAGTATTTAAATAGTTCTAAAGAAACTAAAGTATCTCCTTCGCAATATTTTTGCATCTCTTCTGACCATATATCCCACCTCTCTTCATACTTGTCAGAACCTTCAAAAGTAATTTTCTTTACATTTAATCTTTCACCCCAAGCTCCAAGTGAATGTTTTCCTTTATATTTACGAGGAATATGAGAAAATTTTTGTTCATCTACTGGCTCCATCTCCGGCCATAAGACTCTACTTACTATTAAAGTGTCATTTATTTTGCAGTTTTTCTTTAATTTAAAACTTTTATAGACTTTTTTTAGTGCTCTAAAGTCAAAGTTGATTACGTTATGACCAACAAGTAGATCAGCCTTGGACAACATATACAATCCATTAGCTATTGATTCATATCCATCATGATCTGAGCAACTAGTGACATCACCAGAATCTATATCCCTTAAAACTAAGGAATGAACTGTATCTAATTCATGGAGAAGACCGTTTGTTTCACAGTCAAAGACGAACCTTAACATTTATTTTGATCTATAAAGTTCTTGAATATTTACTATATCAAGTTTGTCAACTAATTTCTTCTCTTTCAATTTAATATATAAAGATTTCATTGAAGACATATCTCTTAAGCAAAAAGCTTTATTAATATTTTCTCTATTAGTTGATGAAATATATTCAACTTCATTTTGTTTAGTTAGTACTAGAAGCTTTGACCGTTTCGGGTCATATAATACGTATCCAAACTGCATGATTAGTATTCCTTTATTGACTCTTCATCCATACTTGCTTTTAATAGGAACATATCCAAAGCTATATGTAGAATATAAGGAACCATGATGTATGCCTTTTTTGGTAATCCACCAAATAGTCCAGCAAGTTTATCTCTTAGATCTGTTCTGTGTAATTCTTCGAATTCAAGTGCAAACATATTTGCAACACTTTCAAAAAACTCCATTGGCTCTTGGTCAGGATGTTTCAGGTTTTCAACTATCTCCCAAAGTTCAGGATCTTGTTGAATAATCTTTATTAAATCTTCCATAATGAAAAATAATCGTCGTCGCAAGTTTACTACCTATAAGTTTTTTGTCGAGGGGCAAGTAGGAAAAGTTTTCTTTCGACCACAAAAGGAATGGAAAGATGGATTTTGGTTATGGCATATTGGATTTGCTGTGGGAAAGTCTACAAGACATGTAAATGATTGGTATTACATGAAAAAAAATAAGAGAGCAAGATCAGTAAGAAAAAAAATTACAGGTAAAGCAGGAATCAAAACTGTTATTGAAGCAATAAAAGGAATTATGACAGTGAGATGGAATATGCCTCCTGGTGATGTTTTGTATTGTGATTGCACTTCATCTGAACCTGATAAACAATTTAAAGCTATGAGTTGGTTAATAAGAAAGCATCCTGAATGGTCAGTAGATAAAGAAGCAAAAATATTCTTTTGGCATAGACCACCATATGCTAATGATGATATTTGGAAAACTCACGAAATTATAGGTAAAGTACCAACTAATCCTCTACTGAGCACGGAGAGCAATCAATACTTTCAGTGTTTTGATGCTTATCCAATAGATCAATGTACGGCCAAATCCAAGGATCAAAATTAATTTTTATATTTTCTATGTCACACCATAAAATTAATGAATTAATTGAAGTTTTTATAAACATTTCAGCCTCTTTATCTCCGTCTTTTGCTCTTTCTAATAAATCAAAGAGAGTACTTCTTAACCATCCACGATAATCTTCTCTAGGATCTTGTCCAGCTGTCTTATTGGATATCAATAATGATTTTACGTAATCCGCCTTGCTGATCTCTACATTCGTAGATTTTGTATTCTCCATCACCAACCTCAGTATTTATCTCTGTATACAAATTATAGCTAGGTAAGTTTATAGAACCAGCCTTATCCACTTTTATATGGGATTGATCAATGACTGAAATTACACCAGAATCCACAGCAACCTTTCCTATACATTTTGGTTTACTAAGTGAATACACTGGGGTAGAAAATCTCATTATAAATACTATTATAGAACAGGGGCAAAGAAGAACAGTGGTAGCCCCTAGAGGAGGGTGTAATTTTTACTGTTTCTTACACCTAGTGAAAGATCGCACTGCCTTATGGAACAGGGGGTGGTGCGACTCCTCTTCATAACTTAATAAAAATTAACAATTTCTTTATATTTTATGTATCAGCACAACAGGCAGCAGAAGCTAGAAAAGCTACAGGAAAATCAATGAGTCAGACTAAAGCTGATAATGAAGCATCGATGAGAGCTAGAGCAGAAAAAAGACATAAAGCATATAAAGCAGCAAAAGCTGCAGGAAAAGATCCTAGAAAAGGTGCAAGGACTGCACAAGCAAACAGAGCAAGACATAAAGCAGCAGCAAAAGCAAGAGCAAAGGCAGCTGCTAAAGCAAGAAATAAGAGAAAAGCTGCTAGAAAAAATACATCTAGGAGAGCTTCATCAAGGAGATCTTCAACAAGGAGAAGAAGCAGAAGAGGTAGGAGAGGAAGGAGGAGGTGCGATATCTTCTTGAAATTTGATATTAGGCTACTAACGAATAATAACCTTCGATGTGATGAGTTAGCTGATGTAGCATACTTTGTAAGAGCACTTAAGGAACTAGATTAAGTATGAGTGGTGACATAGATTTAAAAAATGAGCCAATCATTTTTTATAGTGATCAAATGACTGCATCAAAGGTAATTCTTTTAAAACATAAAGGAATTAACTTTCATCTTTATAGCAGAGTTATAAGAAAGATAAATACATTAAAATAATGAAAATTTTTCTTACTATGCTTTTAAGTACAGTTTTATGGATTCAAGTACCTCAATGGGATGATGATTGGGAAAAATGTGCCGTAGATATACCTGATGCAGCTTGTCACTGGTATGTTTCTGCTCCAGACAATACTTTTGGTAAAGGATTTAGTTGGAAAGATGCTCCTTGGTTTGATGCAAATGGTTTAAAAGATGTAGCAGCTATAGATAGATCTACGGTTTTAGAAAATCTTCAAGCTAAATTATAATTTACAATACATCTCACTTTATTAATAGCTTGTTGTGCAGTGTGATATAGACCTCCATCAAAAATAACTACTCTACCTTGTTTAGGTGTGACTTTTTGCTTCACTGTGTAAGTATCTGATTCTGTTCTTTGGTTGTATATAACTGTATCTCCATCACTATCTTGGACGTAATATAAAACTACTATATGCCTCTCTCCTTCATCAAGATCTATATGAGGAGTATCATCTTCTGTACTTTTTAAATTCAAAGGAAATTGAAGAAAAGATCTACCTTGAATAATCCTTGCACTAGTTATTTCTAATGTTTCACAAGCAAGTTCTAATAAAGGTATAAATAAATCATGAAAATCACTTACTATATCGCTTGTTTTATCATCGTTGTATTCTATATATACGTGCGAAAGACCAGGGCGACCCTGATTATCATCTTCGAAAGCAGCAGTAACATCATCAATATAATGCCAAGGAAACAAAAGATCTTCCCACTCTTCTTTACCTAATAAAACATCTTTGATATCTTCTTGATAATCTTTATCTATAAAATCATCTATAACTAAAATTCCACCTTTATCAATCATGACACTCCTCTTTTGCCCTCCACCTTTAATTATATATACTAACCAAAAGTTTGTTCACTACAATCTTCAACTAGTTTAGTTTCAAGATAGCTAATAATACTGTATTTGTCTTGTTGTGCTATTTCTTCATCAAGTAAAACAGAAATGCGAGCCTGTTGGTAATCAGGACAGGTCAAGTTCCAATGATAAGCATCATGAGATCCTATCAATAAAGCATATAAAAAAATCATTCTTCATCACCTATAGAAATAGACCAATCTTTATCACCAAATTTTCCTACTTCTCTAATGATGGGTTTATTTTTCTGATCTAATTCTTCATGAAATTTTTTAATTTCTTCGTCAATATTTACTCTTGTTTTCCATTGTCTATACCAACTTACAATCAAATCAATATAGTACTGAATTAATTTTTTTATAAATTGTCTAATCATTTTTCATACTTTTAGCAGCTTTTTTACTTGCCATTTTTCTAGCTTTTCTTGCTTTATCTGTATTTTCTACAAATTGTTTACCTTTTCTGCTTTCTCTTTTCTTTTTATCATCAGTCTTCTTCCTTTCAGCTTTAGACATGGCAGCCCAAGCAGCTTTAGGTAAATAACGAGAAGTACTCTTTTTACCTTTTTTTATTGCTTTATCAGCCATCTTTCTTATCTACCTTCTTCATTACATCTAAAATCTTCTCAAGCCTTTCAGCCTGTCCCTTATGGGTTCTTGATGCTTTATGTAATTCACCAATAATCTTTTTAATCTTTGGAGTTTGATGCATAATTAACAATCCCTAATAGGTCCTCCATATAACCACGCATCACATGTACGAGCAGCTGCACATTTAAATTTAAATAACTGACAATATCCTAAGTTAGCTCTGTCTAAAACATCATAAGGATCTGCAGCTTTAGTTTCATTAATACCTTTAACCATGCAATCCATAATCTTATTAGTCTGATCAAATGCTGCACAGTTACCACATCTAGCGGTTTTAACAGTATCTAAATCACTATTCCATAGTTCTACTTTCTTTTCCCAAAAACCTGGATCAGGAGCATCTGGATTAAGAGGACCATAACCAAAGTTATCTATAGTCCAGTTTCTATTCTTAGAATTTTCTTCAATATCAACAGTGGCAGTAGGACAAGAATCACTTACCTCTGATACTTTCTTATTGAGAATGATAGTTACTTTTGGTTTCATTAGTCTTTTTTCTTCTCGTATTCTTTTTTAGTCATCCATTTCTCTTTACCCCAACGCTTAAGATCTTTCTGTTTCTCACCCTTTCCTCCCTTATAACCTCCTCCTTGAGCTTTATATTTTTGTGCAACCATTTGTGCTTTTCTAGCAGACCACTGACCTGGTTTACCACCAGAAGATCCTGCTTTTATCTGATTAAAAATTCTCTTTCTAAGAGCAGGTTTGGTGTATTTTGAATCGTCTTGTGCCATTAAAATCTATTTTGTATCGGCTCTTTATTAAGAATAACAGGGGGAATACTATCGGAATAAGATCTTGAAACCTCTCTCATGTAGTGAGGATTATTCATTTCAAATTTTGGTATATTCTTTCCTATATATGAGACTACAAATTTACATTTATCTGCCTTTTCGCTTTTCTGTGGCTGAAAAGGATCTGCTAATCCTGCTGTTGTCATCGAATAATCATTGTACATATTCGAATACTTAACAGGAAAACTAGGATAATAACCTAAACTAGCAAATCTCATTAGTCGTATATTGAACCTGTTAAATCAAATTTTTGTTTTAGCTCAGGGCGATCCATCAATAACTTGTAGAAGTCTGGGTGAACCATTTTTCCGTTATACATAACACCATCTTGACCATCAAACTTTGGTTGTTCTTCTGTTCCAAATTGTTTTGTTAAAGGTGAAGATAAAAAGTCAGCAACTTTTTGCAGAATACCTGTCTTCTCATTCTCATTTACTTTCTGTGCTAATTCCTGAGCACCTTGACTAGGCATACCATTAGAATCTGTCTTTCCATTCATCTTCTGTAATTGCTGAGCATATGACCTTAGATGTTCCATTAAAATACTGACTTTTTCCTAATTCTACGTCAAATAATTATAAAACCTAAGCTAATCCTCGTTTCTTCAATCTCTTCATGTTCTCTAAGTATTTATTTATATCTTCTTCTCTTTTATACTTATCACGTAAACCTTCAGGAATTAATGGAGAATAACCTTTAGCAACTTCATCTCCTATAAAATTCTGTAAAAAATTAAAAGCATCATCAGACATAGCAACATTATCCATCCTAAGTTCTTCATCAAATTCTCTTTGTCTTTTTTCTCTCATATATTTTTCTTGGCTTTCTTTTATCCCAACCCCTGGACCAAAATCTAAGAATCGTTTATAAAAAAGTTTTGAACTTGGGTCCATTTTTTATTGCCCCATACCTTGTATAAAACCACTTAGAAAATCAGCAGCTTCTAAAGATTCCATATCTGGCTTTTCATAATACTTTCTTTTAATTTCTAGTTCTTCTTCATCCTCATTCATTTGACTATTTTTTTCATAAGGATTCAATAATTGACCCAGCATATTGTTATTAACTCCACTTTGAAATTGCATTGGTTTGTAGACACTTTTAATAATTCTACTTTGTATACATAAAAAAAGACCTAGAGCACCACCTCTAGGTCAACCACTTTACTTTGCACACACGCATATGGAGAGAACCACATACATTTTATACACTAGCGGTAATAAACCTCTAAAGTCAACCCACTGCTGGTGCAGTAAGAGCAACTGAAGTAGATTCAGCACATGCTAGATCGAGAGGGAAGTTGTGAGCATTTCTCTCGTGCATTACTTCCATACCTAAACTTTGTCTGTTAAGAACATCAGCCCATGTAGGAATTACTTTTCCGTTTGCATCAACAACTGATTGGTTGAAGTTGAAGCCATTTAAATTAAATGCCATTGTGCAGATTCCCATTGAAGTTAACCAAACACATACAACTGGGAATACAGCTAGGAAGAAGTGAAGACTTCTGCTGTTGTTGAATGAAGCATATTGGAAGATCAAACGACCGAAGTAGCCATGAGCTGCAACGATGTTATATGTTTCTTCTTCTTGTCCGAACTTATAGCCATAGTTTTGACTCTCGTTCTCTGTTGTTTCTCTTATTAAAGAAGAAGTAACTAAAGAACCGTGCATTGCACTGAAGAGACTACCACCGAACATACCGGCAACACCAGCCATGTGGAATGGGTGCATAAGTATGTTGTGTTCTGCTTGGAACACGAACATGAAGTTGAACGTACCTGATATACCTAAAGGCATACCGTCAGAGAATGATCCCTGACCGAAAGGATATACAAGAAATACAGCGAAAGCTGCTGACACTGGAGCTGAATAAGCTACGCAGATCCAAGGACGCATACCTAGTCTGTAACTAAGTTCCCATTGTCGTCCCATGTAAGCTGAGATACCGATAAGGAAGTGAAAGATAACAAGTTGGTAAGGTCCACCGTTGTAGAGCCACTCATCGAGAGTTGCTGCTTCCCAGATGGGATAGAAGTGCAGTCCGATTGCGTTTGAGCTTGGTACGACTGCTCCTGAGATGATGTTGTTTCCATATAAGAAAGAACCAGAAACTGGTTCACGAATACCGTCTATGTCTACAGGAGGAGCTGCTATAAACGCAACAATGAAGCAAGCCGCTGCTGTGAGTAGGCATGGAATCATTAAAACTCCGAACCAACCGACATAAATTCTGTTGTCAGTTGATGTAACCCAATCACAGAAGGACTGCCAACCGCCTAACAGCTCAGATTTTTTCTGACGCTGTAGAACTGATGTTGCCATAAGAGTCCGTTATGTAATGAATAAAAAAATAACCACCGAGGTGGCTTTACATAAGTATACAATAGCTATGTCATGAATCGATGACATCTTTTATACAAAAAAAAGAGGGAGTAACCCCTCAATCTTTTAGTGATAACAGAAATTAAACTGATGTTTTTTCGTTATTTTTGTTGTTCTCGTAATGATAGACAGCACCACGATAAACATGATTAGCTTTTCCAGGGACACGAGTTAGAGATGCATTCTCGCTATCGTTCTTTTGGTAAGCGATGCCACGATAAGTTAGCTTGTTCATAATGAAACCTTTTTTGATTCAAGATAACTATATCACTTTTGTATCAATTACTACCGTTTGTGCTGATACATAAAATATAAAGAAATTGTTAATTTTTATTAAGTTATGAAGAGGAGTCGCACCACCCCCTGTTCCATAAGGCAGTGCGATCTTTCACTAGGTGTAAGAAACAGTAAAAATTACACCCTCCTCTAGGGGCTACCACTGTTCTTCTTTGCCCCTGTTCTATAATAGTATTTATAATGAGATTTTCTACCCCAGTGTATTCACTTAGTAAACCAAAATGTATAGGAAAGGTTGCTGTGGATTCTGGTGTAATTTCAGTCATTGATCAATCCCATATAAAAGTGGATAAGGCTGGTTCTATAAACTTACCTAGCTATAATTTGTATACAGAGATAAATACTGAGGTTGGTGATGGAGAATACAAAATCTACGAATGTAGAGATCAGCAAGGCGGATTACGTAAAATCATTATTGATATCCAATAAGACAGCTGGACAAGATCCTAGAGAAGATTATCGTGGATGGTTAAGAAGTACTCTCTTTGATTTATTAGAAAGAGCAAAAGACGGAGATAAAGAGGCTGAAATGTTTATAAAAACTTCAATTAATTCATTAATTTTATGGTGTGACATAGAAAATATAAAAATTAATTTTGATCCTTGGATTTGGCCGTACATTGATCTATTGGATAAGCATCAAAACACTGAAAGTATTGATTGCTCTCCGTGCTCAGTAGAGGATTAGTTGGTACTTTACCTATAATTTCGTGAGTTTTCCAAATATCATCATTAGCATATGGTGGTCTATGCCAAAAGAATATTTTTGCTTCTTTATCTACTGACCATTCAGGATGCTTTCTTATTAACCAACTCATAGCTTTAAATTGTTTATCAGGTTCAGATGAAGTGCAATCACAATACAAAACATCACCAGGAGGCATATTCCATCTCACTGTCATAATTCCTTTTATTGCTTCAATAACAGTTTTGATTCCTGCTTTACCTGTAATTTTTTTTCTTACTGATCTTGCTCTCTTATTTTTTTTCATGTAATACCAATCATTTACATGTCTTGTAGACTTTCCCACAGCAAATCCAATATGCCATAACCAAAATCCATCTTTCCATTCCTTTTGTGGTCGAAAGAAAACTTTTCCTACTTGCCCCTCGACAAAAAACTTATAGGTAGTAAACTTGCGACGACGATTATTTTTCATTATGGAAGATTTAATAAAGATTATTCAACAAGATCCTGAACTTTGGGAGATAGTTGAAAACCTGAAACATCCTGACCAAGAGCCAATGGAGTTTTTTGAAAGTGTTGCAAATATGTTTGCACTTGAATTCGAAGAATTACACAGAACAGATCTAAGAGATAAACTTGCTGGACTATTTGGTGGATTACCAAAAAAGGCATACATCATGGTTCCTTATATTCTACATATAGCTTTGGATATGTTCCTATTAAAAGCAAGTATGGATGAAGAGTCAATAAAGGAATACTAATCATGCAGTTTGGATACGTATTATATGACCCGAAACGGTCAAAGCTTCTAGTACTAACTAAACAAAATGAAGTTGAATATATTTCATCAACTAATAGAGAAAATATTAATAAAGCTTTTTGCTTAAGAGATATGTCTTCAATGAAATCTTTATATATTAAATTGAAAGAGAAGAAATTAGTTGACAAACTTGATATAGTAAATATTCAAGAACTTTATAGATCAAAATAAATGTTAAGGTTCGTCTTTGACTGTGAAACAAACGGTCTTCTCCATGAATTAGATACAGTTCATTCCTTAGTTTTAAGGGATATAGATTCTGGTGATGTCACTAGTTGCTCAGATCATGATGGATATGAATCAATAGCTAATGGATTGTATATGTTGTCCAAGGCTGATCTACTTGTTGGTCATAACGTAATCAACTTTGACTTTAGAGCACTAAAAAAAGTCTATAAAAGTTTTAAATTAAAGAAAAACTGCAAAATAAATGACACTTTAATAGTAAGTAGAGTCTTATGGCCGGAGATGGAGCCAGTAGATGAACAAAAATTTTCTCATATTCCTCGTAAATATAAAGGAAAACATTCACTTGGAGCTTGGGGTGAAAGATTAAATGTAAAGAAAATTACTTTTGAAGGTTCTGACAAGTATGAAGAGAGGTGGGATATATGGTCAGAAGAGATGCAAAAATATTGCGAAGGAGATACTTTAGTTTCTTTAGAACTATTTAAATACTTTGAAACTCAAAGTTTAGATCCTAGATGTTATAACTTAGAACATGACTTTGCCAGAATAATGGCTAGACAAGAAGCTTTTGGTTTCCCTTTTGATGAAAAGAAAGCTTTTGCTTTAGTTAATGAATTAAAAAGTAAAAGGACTGAGATAGATGATCAATTACAAAAAGTATTCCCTCCAGTATCTTTAGAAAGATTTTCAGAAAAAACAGGAAAACAATTAAAAACTAAAGTTACTACATTTAATCCAGCCTCAAGAAAACAAACTTCAGAGAGATTAAAAGAGAAATATCCTGAAATTACTTTTGATAAAACTGAAAAAGGTAATGTCAAATTAGATGATGATGTATTAGATGTACTTGGTAAAAAATATCCAGAAGCTGCTTTATTATCTAAATATCAATTATTAAATAAAAGATTAGGTCAAATATCTGATGGTAAAGAAGCGTGGTTAAAACATAGTCAGAGATACCAGGATGGAAGAATACATGGATCAGTAATCACAAATGCCTGTGTTAGCGGTAGATGTAGCCATCGTGGTCCGAATATGGCACAAATTCCCAGAGTTGGTCAACCTTATGGTTCAGAATGTAGAGGTTTATTTTATGCTCCTCATGGGTGGAGACAGGTTGGATGTGATGCTTCAGGTCTAGAACTAAGAGCTTTAGGTGCTCAATTAGCCTACTTCGATGGTGGAGAATATTCGGAACTAGTTAGTAAAGAAGACTTTGATATTCATACTCATAACGCAAAATTGTTTGGAATATATGATGGTAAAGAAGAAATAACGAAATCAACAAGGGAATTAGCAAAACGGCTAATCTATAGTGTGTTGTACGGTGGCGGCCCAAATCGAGTAGGTTCTATTCTTAACCCAACTCTAAATCAAAGAAGCCAAAAAGAAATAGGTTATGAGACTATAGACACATTTTATAAAAACTTACCAGCCATAAAAAAATTGAAAGACAAAGTTGATGAGAAGGTCATGCAAAGAGGATATCTAATAGGAATAGATGGAAGACATCTACAAATTAGATCTAGACATTCAGCACTTAATCAACTACTTCAATCAACAGGAAGCCTTTGTGTTAAAAAGGCAACATGTATTCTTTATGAAGATTGTAAAGAAAATAAATTACGTTGGGGAATACATTATGCATTTGTAGCTCATATTCATGATGAGATACAAGCTTTAGTGAAGCCACAGCATGTCAGCCTCTATAAAAAGCTTGCAGTAGATTGTTTTAGAAAGTCAGGTGAATATTTTAATCTTAAGTGTCCCATGACAGGAGAAGTTAGGGAAGGAAAAAATTGGATGGAAACCCATTGATATAGAAAATATAAAAGGTACAATTTTTAAAAAGGAATTTTATGACTATAAAAGAATTACAATTACCTTTATCAGATGTAAAAATTATCAATTTACCTAAAGTTGGACAATTTTATACAAAAGCAGAAGTAGATAGATTAATTAAAGAAGCTGTAGATGAAGCAAGACGTATTGATGAAGAGTCAATGCGTAAGCATAATAGAGATGCAACTGTTATAAGTATGATCCTTGGATTTACTACACTAGCTTTGTTTGTCGATGGTTTGCTAAGGCTTTTAGGTATAATCCCACCATTTATGGATATAGATATAAGTATTGTTAATCAAATATTAGAAAAATTAAGTCTTTAGCTTATCATCATCTTTTAAACCATAAAGTCTTCTAAGTTTATCTTTTCTAGCTTTCTCTTTTTTTTCCTTTTCCATCTTGGCAGTATCTTTTAACGGCCAGCGTTGAAGCTTTAAAGCATATTTATATTTTTCTCTATATTTTTTAGAAAACAATTCCATCAGACACTTGGGAATCTTGGTAAACCTTGATTAATTTGAATCATTTGCCTTTGTGCTTCTCTTACAGAGTCAGGATCATAACCGGGAGTATTAATAATTTCTTGTAATGTTTTGATTAACTCAGGATCTTTTTGATAATCATGCATAGCTACAGATGGTTGTGTACTTAAAAAATTTTCAACTTTCTTACCAGTTCCTTTATTTAATATGTTTTTAAGAAGATTTTGAAACTTAGAATCACCAGTGTATGCCTCAATAGCTCTACGTTCATCTTCTTCTTGTTGTCGTGAATTCATCATAATTCTTGGAATTAACGGATAACCTCTTGTAATCCTAAGATATATAAGTATAGTAGAACCGCCTCTCGCAACTTTATGACATCTAAATTAGAAAATAAGGAGAAGTTAGAAGATATGTCTAACGATGAACTTTTAGAGCTACAAGATGGCTTTTTACAACTTATG
>CAACVC010000113.1_pt2 | contig 12621 bp, 20 predicted proteins | sample 2381761 | NCBI WGS metagenome assembly CAACVC01 (sample SAMEA5211966, study PRJEB30684) | marine metagenome | biome: Marine; feature: Epipelagic; material: Water | collected 2015-10-15 | depth 45 m
AGGAAACGGATTTGTTAGGGCAAGATTCAAAGCAGGTGACAACAACACCACCTATGCTGCAACAATACAAATAACGAGTACGTTAGGTCAATTTATAGAAAGTCGATGCTTACTCAGAACCAAAGACTTGTTACCAGAATAATAATAGGAGCGCACCATGCCAGTTCAATACGGATTTCAAAGCTTTATAGCAATCGAAAAAGAAGACCCTGCACAACCCTACGGTACAGACGGTGGTGGCACAAGAATTCATCAACGTATAAACTCTTCTAGTTTGCTTCGTGAGCAGGAGCGAGAAAGAAAGACTAATCTTAGTGTTCCAAGTTCTGGATTTCTAAGTCAAACATTTGACGGCTTAGAGAATGCAGGTGGAACGGTGGTGATGCCTTTACACTATGATGGTAACGGTCTAATGATTGCAGCAGCATTAGGTCTTGAATCAGGTGTGACACCTGTAACATCAGGTGCAAGCGACCCGTATACACACACCTATAATCCAAACTTCAACCTACCAGCACTCAGTGTTGACTTTCAACGTGGTACAGGTCTTTCCAACTCAATGGAAACATTCACGGGATGCATGGTTGCTTCAATGAACATTACTTGCGAAGCAGGTTCAGAAATGATTTCTACATTTGAAATCATTAGTAAAACAGGAGCAACACGAGGCACGAACATTACTAGCAATTTTTCATTGGGTGATAGCATATTGCACCACGAGTTTGCGAACATTACCATGTCAGGAACACTCACTCCAACAGCATTGTCTATTCGAAGCTTTGATTTCACTATTGACAATAAACTAGAACGACGAAACAACCTTGGAAGTAAACTTACTGCTCAACCTGCTATCAGTGATGTTAGAGAAGTCACGATGTCAGTTACAGCAGACATGGAAGACAACAGTGTGTATACTGACTTTCTTGCAGGTAATAGTGGTGAGGTAGTTTTGACGGCTACGAGCACTGCAAATGCCAACCACAAGTTTACTATTCGTTTACGAAATGCAGTGATTGAAGGTTACAGCGACAATATTAGTGCATTTGGACGGGTAGAACGGACATTCACTATTCGAGGTTTGAGTTTAGGAACACCGTCACCTGCTGTTACAATCACTGTGATCAACGGAAATCCTTCTGCCGTAGCTGCGAAGCCGTGACAATAATATGTATACGGGGTATAGTATGAACGGAGGTTTATACTATGCTCGAACAATTTATAGAAGTTGCAGAACAGGTAAGTGAGTTTACTATAGAGTGCTTTGGTGGTGCTCTACTTCTTAGAGGAAACATATTGTCACCTTCTGATGCACAAGCTATCGGTCTTGCATCTAGTCTTATTAGCGTTGACCTTTTGCAGAACGGCAAATCAGAAGACATTGGTGAGTTGGCACAAGTAAGTCAAACCATAAAAGACAATCACCACAACATGGACGAAGCAGAACTATTTAAAACAATTCAAAAGCTCAAACACATAAATCCAGATAAGTTGCGTCAAATTGGTGAACACCAAAGTAAAGTCATTTGTCAGTGCGTGAAAGAAGGTAGCATAGACGGTGGTGATACTTGGGAAAAAGTACAAGTTGTTTTACACAAAGAACAGCAGAGCAAAGAACACAATCGTCTTTGGGTTGGAGTGTTGACAACAGATGATAGAATTGCAATTATTAATAAGCTAATGATCGGTCAAAATGAGGCTGCCGAACGGCTTCGTAACTTTCGCAAATGACGAAGACTATTTTCATATAGTGGACATTCTTGCACGAACCTATGGTGTTCTTCCGTCTGAAATATCTAAGTTGTCTTGGATTGATCTAATGGTTTGCCTTCAAGCACTCAAGTGTAGAAGCAATCGAGTGTCACGAATTATGAAGGGTAAAGGCAAGAAACAGATGCTCTTTCCGAACATATCAGTCATGGACTTGTCGGACTTGATACGCTAAAATATCATAGAGGTGTGTCATGGCAGAAAGTGCAGAAGTTGTTGCGTATGTTCTTGAGATAGATGCCAAGGATGCAGAACGCAGTCTTCGAAAGATTGAGAAGTCAACGGATCAAACTGCAAAGAATGTTCTTGAACTAGCTAAGTCAAGTGACCAAGCAGAGAAAGAACTTAAGACCTTGTCTCGTGAAGCGAAGCAGAGCAAACAGTCAATTGAATCCATGTCTTCTGCTATCGACAAGGGCACTCGTGAAGTAAGAGAGTTCGGTAAACAATCAAACCTATCAGCAAAGGACGCACGTAACCTTAGAAGAGCAGGTCGTGACATTGACGGTGCGTTTGGAGACCTCGCACAAGGTTTAAATCTAATAAACCCTGCATTTGGTTCATTTGCACAAAATGTATCAAGTGCTGCATCTGTTGCCGACGGTTTAGGTCGTACCTTAGTTGCTTTTACAAACCCTGCATTTGTTGCGACGACTGCCTTAATCGGTGGAGCACTTGCAGCTATAAAGCTGTATCAAATCACAGCAGGTCAAGCAGCAGCAGAACAAAAAAAGTTTGCAGACGAAATAGAGTTTAGTAATGCAGTGATTCGTAAGCAACAAGCACTTGTTAAATCGTCAATGGATGCATTCGATAGCTTGACCACTACTCTTGAAATGGCAAAGAATGAACAACGACTGTTGCGTGGTGAAATTGAGGAGATGGAGTTTGCAGAATTGCGTCTTAGAAATGCAGTCAATGATAGAGCAGATGCAGAACGAAAAAGACTTGCAGATTCACGTTTTGGTTTGATTAGAGAACGCATGGAGATTGAAAAGCAATTCAATTTACAGAAACAAAGAATACAGCAGAATAAAAGTTTATTCGATCCACAAGCTGCGAATGAAGCTGAACGGTCTTTGAGAAGAAGAACGCAAACACAAATTGCAGCCCTAAATGCTCAAATTGAAGGTATAGAAAAAGAGCAGGTTGCACTTGAAAAAACTAATAGAGCTATTCAAGAACAGGTTGTATCAAATGAAAACCTGAGAAGATCAAAACAGGAAAGAGAAAAAGAAGAAGCAAACGCAGGTAAGAACGCAAGAGAAAGAGAATCAGAAAGATTAAAAGCACTGCAAGAGCAAGAAGCCTTAATCAAGCAAATCGAAAGCACAGTAGCATTGCGAGAGTCTTCAGAAGTTGAACTACAAAGAATAATACTCAAGGGAAATAATAGTACAGAAAGTCAAATAGCTCTTATCAACTTAGAACGCGACCTAGCTCTTTCAAAAGTCGAAGATATGGTTGGGCTTGTAGACGATGAAAACCTATTGATTGAAGCACAGTTAGCTCTATTTGCAGATGCTGAAAAGCAAGTCGATGCAATACTAGGCAAACAAATGCATCAAACCGACAATCTACAAGAGCAGATAGACAAAGAGAAAGAGCTAGCAAAAGCAAGACTCGATGCAATGTTGGCGATACCAGAAGATGTGATTGGCCTAGCAGGTGACCCAATCATGGGTACACTAAACCTTGCAGCAGAGAATGCGTCAGGAATAGCTTCAGGTCTTGGAGCAAGTGCGAGCGTAGCATCAATGGCAGGACCGATAGCGACAGCAGCAGTTGGTGCTATTGGTGCTCTTGCAGAATTAGGTCAAAAGACACCTGAGCAAATACAAGAAGAAGCATTAGCAACAACAGAGGCAATAGTACAAGGAATAAGTATATTGCCAACACTTCTTATACGTGTTTTACCACCAGTATTTTTACAGTTTATCGGTGAACTTACATTGGCTTTGGCAAAGCTACCGTTCTTAATATTGGATGCTTTGATTGCAGGTTTTGACCAGTTGATAAATAACCTGCGTTCATTCTTTACAGACCCTGAATTTAGAAAGTCTTTATTTGGAGACCCAGCAGGAAACATACGAGATTTCTTTGGAAAAGTGCTAGACCCAAATGTCGATGCTTTTGCAGGAGGTGGTCGACTTATTTCTGCACAAGGTGGAATACGCTTCACGGGAAGTCAGAACGGTCTTGCGATGTTGCATCAAGGTGAGTTCGTAGTTCCTCAATCAGGTCAACGTCCACAACAAGTTGATAGGGCACTAAGAGAACAAAACGGTGGTAACATCACAATAAATGTGAACGGAACACTCGTTGAAAGAAATGCTCTTGATGCTTTGGTTCGACGCTTAGAACAAAGATTTGGAAGTTTTGGTCAAGGTCAAACGTCATTATTTGGTAGGTCATAATGAGTGCTAAGTTTTTCTATTATCCAGAACCGAACGGTTTAAATCTCGTAACAATAGACTTAGGTGAAGACCTTGGAGAACTCTTTTCTGAGTTCTTCGTGGATGCGCGTGACGGAATAACTCAAGCAGGACAAATGAATAGGTCGGTCGGACGTATGACTGAGATTGTTCGTATTCAACGTGACCGACTATCATTAGGTGAAGACCTAGCCTATAAATTTGCAGCGATGCAGAATCATTTAGACCGTGGTTTTTCAGTTGCATTTACGGCAGACCACACCAAAGCATGGGCCGCACCTTGCCAAGGTTTACCGTTAGCATCAACAAGGTCATTGAATGTATACGGTTCACCATTCGTGGCATTTGCAGACCCAACAAGTACTGGTTTTAAACCTGCTGCAAATGACTTTCTAATACTAGAAACTGCACCACCTGCAATGTTACATGAGCAGTTGAAGGTTGACAACGTATCGGGTCTATCGGCAACTCAAGGTGGATTGATAGGTCTTGACAATCGTATAGCATTTGCCTATACTCAACCTGCTTTTGTGAGACATTACAGATTTTGGCCAGTTCTGAAAAGACGAGAACAGGACGTCGGTCGGAATATAATCACTAATGAAGGTGGTCGTTTATTTAGTCTTGATGTGACCTTAGTACCTGACTACAGAACGTTATTTGCATTTCATCCAGAATTCTTTGGAGACGAAAGTAATCTTAATATATCAGGTCTGCTAACCACCTTGATACCTGATAGTGACACATCAGGAAACCCCGACACGACGTCAGGTGGTGGTGGTATTTGTGGTGGCATTGATAAGGTTCCTAACACAGTTAACGGTCGTGAACCTTCATCAGGTGAGCAACCAAAAATACCAAATGTGAGAAGCTAACATGGGTTGGACACAAGCATTTCGTGAAACACTAGAAGCAAGAAGCGTAACGGTTGAATATCAGTTACGTTTTTTCAAACTTGCACCGTCAACATTTCAACAGACTACAGGTCGCATTCAGGAAATAGGACGGATAGCAATCAGTGAAGAAGAAATAGAGATAACAGGAGTAAGTGTTGTTCCGCAAAATTGGGGAGTGACTTTTGGTGGATTCACTATCAACCTTACAGGTGACATACGACCAATAAGAGCAGGACCGTTGAGAAAGGGCAACATTGCTTCACTATTCATGAGTAGAAACGGTTTATCTTTTGAGCGTGTTTGTTTAGGTCAATTGCGTTCTATTAGTGGTGTTCGTGGACGGTGGACTTTAGAATTTGTTGATGTTCTTACAATGTTGTATCAAAGACAATCAAATGAAAACCTATTATCACAGTTTTACTTCAATGCAGGAAATAGTACAACTGTATCGAGCAACTTTAACTTTGGAAGCTCACCGAACTTATCTGTAGCTAACTTAGCTATATTTGAGAAAGATAGCTTATACGACGGAATGATAAAAGTCACGAGTGGTGGCACAACAGACTATTGGACCTATCAGTTATCAGGTTCACATTTGGTGATACAAACAACAGGTAACTATCCAAGTACAGGAACTCTAACAACTCTTTCAATAGGTGATACAGTAACAAACTTGGCAAGACTATACGGTCGACCTGATAAAATTCTACATCGAACATTGGCAAGTATACGTGGTGACGGAACGGAAGGAACTTACGATACCTATCCGACAAGTTATGCAGTATTTGTAAAGTGGGCATCAAATATATTTGACCAAATGAATGCAGGTTACTGGTATTTGAAAGTACTGTTGCCTAGCAGTACCGTAGACCTTCGATTTGATATACTCTATGAAGCACCCGTGTCTGAAGGAATACGAAGCTTATTAGACAAATATGCTTTGTTTGGTATTTGGCCAGTTTGGAGACACAATTCACTTTCGATTAGAAGTTGTCAAAACCTATTTCGTAGTCCAGTGATAGCACAAATTATTACGGACGAACACATTATTGAAATACTTTCGCATCAAATATATTCAAGCAATCAACAAACTGTTTATTTCAAACAGTCTTATGCTTTTAGAAATGCTTCTACATCTATTTCAATCGAGACAACACAAAATGCATCCTTGACAATACCTGCATCTTCAGAAATACGTCGTGATTATTCAAACATATTAGCACGTGATGCAAATGCCAACACTGCTGCAAATTCAACGGCATCGCGAATGGTGAACTTTGACTTTTATACTTTTGAAGAAATAGAATTGCTAGTAACTGAACGTTCAGCAACTTTAGTTGCAGGTGATGTGATTATGCTTACAAGTTCATTTATTTACGGATTTGGTGAAGCACAAGGCAAAACATATCAAGGCAAACCAGCAATGGTTATCGGAACTGTTTGGAGACCTAAACAAAGAAGTGTTATCCTAAATTTAGCAGTGAGTAGTATTTAATGACTTTGCAACGACCAACTATATTAGACCGTGTAGAACAGAAAGGCTTCAAGGTCTTTGATGCTGGTTGGGATTATGACCTCAATATAATCGGGTGTAGAAGTAAAAACGGGATACCTGATAGGTTCGACGACGAGCTTCATGTTTGCTATCAGATTCGTGGACGTTGGTCACATCATGTTTATTCGTGCACGACGGATGCAGGTCTTTATTGGTTGAATAGTGGTAGCGTTAGAGGTACTGCAATTTTGTGCCATGACCAACAGATGCGTGGTGTATATAGCTTAGGATTACACAAAGGTAAGTATGAAGCACTTGTTCAAAGAAACGGTGAAGTTGATGTGTGGCGTGATCGTAATCATGATAACATTCACGATTACGGAGGTAATGTTGACCGTGGTTACTTTGGTATAAACATACATCGAGCATCGATACGAGGTTCAAGTGTGGTCGGTGCGTACAGTGCTGGTTGCACCGTTCTTAACAACGTTGATCAATACGACGAACTAATATACCTTTGCAAGCAACAAGTAAAAACAAACGGTTGGGATAAGTTCACCTATACACTTCTTTTTGGTACGGAATAATGGAACACACGGCAGCAATGGACCTTTTGGTTAACGGTAGCCCGATGGCAGCATTTGCAGCGTTCTTACTGTGGAACTTTTATGCTAATAGAAAGCAGATAACAGAACTATCACAAAAGCAGTTTTTGTTGTATAGAGAACTAGACGAAAAGAAAGACGAAGCAGAAGAAAAGATTCGACGTCGATATGCCAAGGTAATCGAAGATCTTCAAGCAAGAGACACTGCACTTCGGTCCTCGTTAGAACAACGGCTAGACCGACATGAAAATAAGATGGATCAAATAAGCGAACGACTTCAAAAGATAGAGCTAAGAGAAATCGTTCGACATCCGAACGCTATGTGAAGAAAGATTGATATTCTTTCTTTTTTACTTGATAATACGTATAGTATGTACTATATTATACATACAAAGAGAGAAAAACAACACCAACAGGAGATCAACATGAGAAGAAGAACCCAACCAACAAGAGAAGCTACAATCAACCAACTGCTTGAAATCGGTACTGTAAGTCAAATAGAAGCTAGAATCCAAATAATGGAAAGAGAAATAGACTACTTAGAAACAGTAGACGGTGACGAAGACATTGATACACTTGAAGACTGGATAATGATGCTTCAAATAAGAGTACAAACCTTATCATAAATACAACAACACAACACAACGGAGAACGACATGAGAAGAAGAACACCAACAGAAGAAAAAAGAATAGACCAAATGCTTCAAAATTTCAATGCAAGTCAAATCGAAGCATTGACATCAGTAATAGAACAGGAAATGTTTCCCAAAGAAACATCAGATAAAGAGTGGCTAATGATGCTGAAAGAAAAAATACAAGCAGAGAAGAACAGGCGATCACAAAATCGATAACAACAACACCAGCAGGAGAACAACATGACACTCAAGCAATACAGAAAAGAAATAATCTCAAAAATATCTATGCGATCGAAAACAATGGATTGGGACTATGCCATTGAATTAGCGAAAGAATGGCAAGCAGAAGAGGAAAAATTCGTGATGATTCTGAACCTTGGTATCTGGAGCGCATGGGATGATTGTGCTGAGCCTTGGGTTACCCGTGTTGAAAATCATTTGGAGCGTGTTCTAGCACATATCAAGGGCGAGCCTTACAGCCTGAGATAATGCCAAAAAGTCAACAGCTTGCCGGAGCTTATCCGGCACAACAACAACAACACAACGGAGAATGACATGAGAAGAACCTTAGCAGATGCAATGCAATCGCTACAAAAACTTGATGAATCTATTACGGCAATGTGGCCTAATGATGAACTACCAACAATAGGTTTTAGAGGAAATAAAAAAATAACAATTAGAACAGGAGAAGACATGTATGAAGACGATAGACCAGCTACGGTGGCTGAAATACGAAAAGCACTTCAAATGCTTATTGAGCAACACAATCTCGATAGACCTGTTGACCTTATGATTGAACTTAGCTGGAACTCACGAAAGCTCAAATATGAAGTAGGCAAAAAATTCCACTATGACTTTGGTTGGAGTACACAAAAAATAGGGTCTACGAAAGTAACCACACCAAATCTTAGCATCGCATTATTCGGTATCTAAAACAACAACAACAGGAGAACAACATGAGAAGAAGAACACTAACAGGAGAACAAATGAAAGAAGTTCAAAAAACTAAATACAAATTAGTAAGGCACTTAATACGAAAATACGGCAGAAGATCAGCGTGGAAAAAATGTGTATGGCTTGACAATCAAGCGGATGAAAATGGTACTAAATACTTCAAAGAAATATACAAAGAGCTTACGTTCCAAATGCTATAGAAAACCAAAATGCATGCTACCGAAAATGGTAGTATGCATTACAACAACTAAACAGGAGAACATTACATGTCAACAGAATCAATAACGCTTTCACACCTATCCGAGTTGCTTGAATATTTCATATTGTGTCAAGTGTCAGAATCAAGACCAAGTCATATTACGATAGCTTCAACCTTTGCTATTCTTCAGAAAGTGCAAGGACTGAAACACCCGTTGGTTGAACTTTGCACTTCATATGCTTGTTGCTACGATAAGAAGGTCAATAGTACAGTGCTCCAAGAACCTTCAAGAGTAATGTTGTATCAAAGCGTAGAAGCGTTGGCATCTTACTATCCAAGCACATGTGAACAAGGAATAGATTTTAGAACAATGCTAACTCATATAGAAGAAGCACCCATGCAGTATCACATTAGTGCAATCCAAAACTATTTTAGGCAAAAGAACGAACAGATGACAATTGCACAAGATATCGAGGAACTAGAATCACAAAACAGACACACTCATGATGACATGCATGTTCGAGAACACGGTTTCGTACCGAGGTCAAATTTTGACTTACAATAATAAATTCAATAGGTTATAGTAGTAATGACAACAACAACAACTAAAACATCACAACAGGAAAAGGTAATGAAATTTACAATTATAAATGCAGGTGCGTCTATCAATCAAACATTTGTCAAGTGCTTGATTTACGGTGATAGTGGAGTAGGAAAGTCGTACTTAGGAGTTACAGCACCTAAGTGTCTTGTTCTTCTTACAGAGATGAACGGTCAAGCTAGTATCATGCATAGCAATCCAGATGCAGATATAATACACATCGAAACAGATTTGATGCTTGCAGAGGTACTAAAGCAAATAGACTCTTCACCGAAAGATTGGGAACGATATGATACAATCGTCATTGATAGCCTTTCAGAAATGCAACGGCTAATCAAAGATAGAATAACCAACAACGGTCGCAATCCTATGAAGTTGCAAGATTGGGGAAAGCTTGCAGATAACATGCGAGCATTGATTCGACGTATACGCTCAATGAAAAAGAACGTGGTTTGTCTTGCATTGCAGGAATCACAAATAGACGAGGAAAGTGGAACACGATTTATCAGACCTGCATTTGAAGGTAAAAAGACTTCTGCTGAAATTGCACAATACTTCAACTTTGTTGGTTGCTATTATCCCGTATCAGAACAGGTTGAAAGAGACGGAAAGATTGTAACAGTTATCAACCGACATCTAATGGTTGAAGGACCGAATAGAGTTATGTGTAAACCTGTATATCCACTGTCAGGTACAATTTGTAATCCAAACCTAACAGAACTGTTCAGTCAAGTTAAAGGTGACAAACAACTAAGACTAGCTTCGAAAAGGACGCGCAAGTCTGCAAACAAATAATAGATTTGGTATTCAACTTGGAGGTTGATCCAAGGGTAGTCCACTGATTTGTGAGGGTGAATTAGTGGACTATCCGCATCTTTCTTTTGTATTGGTCTCTATTTACTTGACTATATGCATAATACGTACTATATTATACATACATAGACAACAACAACAACACAACGGAGAACCACATGACTATCAAACTAGGAAAAATTGAAAAGGATGGAAGCTATCTAGGAGTATGCGAAATTGAAGTAAACGGAGAATATGTCGGTGACCTTAGTATTGACTATGCATATATAAACGGAAGACTTAAAATATGCACTTACTCTGTAATGTTGCACAAAGAGTATTACACAAATAGAAAAAATGTGAGCAAAGGATTCAGTATTAATGGTCGATGGGAAGAAAAGAGTAGAGGAGCATGGGGATCAAGCTACTTCAATTTAGATAATGGATACAAGACAAGAAAGGAAGCAAAAGCAGCAGCACTTGCATACATTGCTGAACTTGTCACTGGATAACAAACGGTCCGCCTGAACCTATCAGGCAACACAACAACAACACAACAACAGGAGAGCAACATGAAAAACGGAATACGAAAAGAAGAAAAGATTGTAAGAGAGTTCATACTTATAGATTGGAATCTTGATGAACATGAATACGAAGCAAATATGAATGGTTTAAGAGATGCTCTTTTTGACTATAAGGATTCACTTGAAGATTCAGAAGGTCATGCACCCAATATATGTTTAGTAGAGTCTCATATCTACCGTAATGTAAGCTGGGCCAATGATGAAATACAATATACAGAAATATGGCAGGAATACGAAGGATCAACAAAAGTATATTCACTCAAAGATCCTATGCCTACTAAAGCATTGCAATCAATGATAGACCGACATTGCAATACAATTAACTCAAATACTGATGCATTCATAGGGCTACTATAGCCCAGAGGAATAGTCGAAATTATCGAATAACATCAAAGATAGTTCATTATTTACTTGATAATACGTACTATATGTACTATATTGTATACACATAGACAACAACAACGGAGAACAAAATGTACAGATGGATAATTACAGACTGCAAGATTGATAACGAAATAAACGGTGTAGCAGGTCCGCGAAGATATGATGAAACCATCACTGATAACTGTAGTAAATTTGAATTATATAGTGGCCGCGAATTGGTTGCTAGTGGCTTCATATATGGAGACTATCAAGGATTTGAACCACTCGATGATTATGGCTTCAGTCTAGGATGTTGCTCAATAAAAATTGATAACGAGTGGCTATAAAATAACTATGAAAAGTGACCCTCACATGGGGGTCACGCTTCAACAACAACGGAGAACGACATGAACGCTAGACAAATAAATAGAAAGCTAAAAAGCATGGGCTATGATTTAGAACTTTGGTACAACAGATCAGGCGGGACATGGGTCATTACAGGAACTGATCAAAGTGGAACTTGGTTTAGTAATTCCGTTTATGTTTATCGCCTAAATCATTTGACTTTTAATGAATGGATTAAAGAAGCATTATATCAATTTAATAAAGAAAACTAAATAACAACAACAACTGGGAGAACAGGACCATGCGACAGAAGACAACAAGAGAAATAGCAAGCAACTATTCAGAAGAAGCACTTGTAATTATGATTAGAGGTATTCAACAAGATTTGGAAACTCTTTATAATAATTGTGCAAAAGAAGAAGCATTAGACAAACTACGAGAAGAAAGACGAAGTTATTTGTCAGCATTAGAGTTGCAACTTGAACGGCAACGAAAGCGATGTGTTGAGTGCGAAGACCTAATAACCAGCAGAGATAGACGGTGGTGTGGAATGACCACCGATATATGCGTAGAATGCAAAGCTGTTGACTTTGGGGGTAAGCAATGAGACGTACATCAGTCAATTATAAGAATAGAGTATCGACAACAAGTGTACCGTGTAAGCGAACTTACCTAGAACGGAAAGAAAGAGAAACAGACCAATATTTGAGAGATGGTATTACAGAAGGATTTATTGCACTGCAAGAAATATCGTGGGAACCTTTCAATGGAAATTTAGACCGAAATACAAGATTAGATTACCAAGCACATCGCATGGTACTTGCAAGAGGTTTACGAATACTTGAAGCAGGTTTTACAGATTATGACCTAAGAGACTGGGTACAGAATAATGCAGAACCTGACCTATCATTACGTATCCAACTATTCTTAGAGAAACACAATCTTAGTAA
>CAACVC010000242.1_pt1 | contig 12592 bp, 18 predicted proteins | sample 2381761 | NCBI WGS metagenome assembly CAACVC01 (sample SAMEA5211966, study PRJEB30684) | marine metagenome | biome: Marine; feature: Epipelagic; material: Water | collected 2015-10-15 | depth 45 m
TTATTCTCATTTATTCCGAAACTACTAGATTCAGTAGTGAACATGTGTTAAACAAACATTAGATGTCAAAAAAGTACTTCAACATAGTTCAAATCCTGAACTGGAGTAGAGAAGAACAAGTTAAACATAAGGTTTGTTCGGTTAAAGACTGTAGAGAGTGGGGAAGTTTCGGAATAAATGAGAATAATAGCTATTATTTCCTTTGTGGTAAACATTATAAAGGGCAAAAAGCGTCTTAAGAAAGACGAACATGAAATTTTTTTAGGTTCAGACACTTACTAATCTGTCAAGGTACAATTTATGTGCATTGATTAGTTTATCCTTATAGATATATTACATAAACAACACTTCAAAAAAGGAACTTACATAAGTTCTAGCTTGTCAGGTTATGACATGGTGTTTATCCAGCTGGATTTTTTATTTGAAGTTTGTAAAAAATTTTTATAGAAAAGGTATATGGCTATGACACCATCAGAAAAGAAATACCATGAGCTTCGTAAGGAGAACAAGGTACTAAAAAAAGAAATAACTGAATTAACTTTACAAGTTAAGTTTATAACTGAAAGGTTAGAGCTTAAGAATGAACAGTTATTTGATTTCAGAACAGCAACAATTAACAAAAGCGTTGATGAGTTTATTAAATTTAAACATGATTTAATAGAAAGGAAAACAAATGCCTAAAGTTGGAAAAAAAACTTTTTCATATAATGCATCTGGTATGAGAGCTGCTAAAAAAGAAGCTATCAAAAAAGGTGTAAAGATGAGTATGAAGAAAACAATGAAAAAGAAAAAGTAATGCCTAGTAAAGTTAATCAGGCTGGTAATTATACAAAGCCAGCTATGAGAAAAAGATTATTTAATAGTATAAAATCTAGTTCTGTTCAAGGAACTGGTGCTGGTAAGTGGTCAGCAAGAAAAGCACAACTACTTGCTAAAAGATATAAAGCAGCTGGCGGTGGATATAAGTAATGGCTCTCGCCAAATCACAAAGAAGTTTAAAAGCATGGGGTAGCCAGAAATGGCGAACTAAATCTGGTAAACGATCTAGTGATACAGGCGAAAGATATCTACCTACTAAAGCAATCAACGCATTAAGTGCATCAGAATATGCAGCCACTACCAAAGCTAAAAGAAAAGCAAAAGCTAAAGGGAAACAAGTATCTAAACAACCTAAAAAAATAGCTAAAAAAACAGCATCTTATAGAAAGTTTAGTTAATGGTAGCTAAAAAATATCAAAATCCGTCAGGTGGACTTAATGCTGCTGGCCGTAAATATTTTAAAAACAAAGATGGTTCTAATCTAAAACCACCAGCACCTAATCCTAAAACTAAGAAAGCAAAAGGCAGAAAAAAAAGTTTCTGTGCTAGAATGTCAGGAGTAAAAGGACCCATGAAAGATTCAAAAGGTAGACCAACTCGTAAAGCATTAGCTTTAAGAAAGTGGAAATGTTAATGACAGATAATTTTGTAAGACCACCTGATTTCGATCCTATTGATGCTGAAGTAGATATAGATAATAGAAAACAGTTTCCTCTATCTTTTCAAGATAGACAAAGATTAAGAAAAATAGTTAAGAAAGTACACCTTAAGTTCTTGCCTGAGGAGTTTTTAACTGATAAAGAAGCTGATAAGATGATTGAAGCATTAGGACCAAGTGTTAGGGAGAAGTTACTGATTGAGCATATTGCAAAAGTCAAGTAATGGAATTTAATTATAAACCAGATGGACGAACACTTAAAAGCTTTCTTAAATCAAACGATTTCTTTAGAGGACTTCGAGGACCAGTTGGTAGCGGTAAGTCAGTTGCTTGCTGTATTGAAATATTTAGAAGAGCACTTCAGCAGTCTAAAGGTAGTGATGGAAGAAGAAAATCTCGTTGGGCTGTTATCAGGAACACGAACCCTCAATTAAAAACTACAACAATTAAAACATGGCTGGATTGGTTTCCAGAAAATACATTTGGACCATTTAGATGGTCAGTTCCTTATACACATCAAATTACTATTGGTGATGCAGATGTTGAAGTTATCTTCTTAGCATTAGATAGACCAGAAGATGTAAAGAAACTACTGTCATTAGAGCTTACTGGTGTCTGGGTTAATGAAGCAAGAGAATTACCTAAGTCAATCATTGATGCTTGTACTATGCGTGTAGGTAGATTCCCTTCTATGCGTGATGGTGGTGCATCTTGGTATGGTGTTATAGCCGATACTAACGCACCTGAAGAAGATCATTGGTGGGCAGTCATGGCTGGTGATGTACCAGTACCAGATCATATAGGTAGAGAAGAAGCATTAATGTTAGTCAAGCCTGACAACTGGAGTTTTCATACACAACCACCAGCATTATTAGAAACTAAAGATGATAAAGGTGAATTAACTGGTTATGAAAGAAATCCTTTATGCGAAAATAAAAAATTTATTACAGATGCTTACTATGAAAACATAGTTAAAGGTAAAACTAAAGGATGGATTGATGTTTATGTTATGAATAAACTAGGATCACTAGAAGAAGGTAAGCCTGTTTATCCAAGCTGGAGTGAAGATATACATCTTAGTAAAGAAGTTATAGCACCCTTTCCTACTGATGTATTTATTGGTATTGACTTTGGATTAACACCAGCAGCAGTCTTTGGACAGAAGCTATCAAGTGGTAGATGGGTAATCTTACAAGAACTTGTATGCTTTGATATGGGTATAGTTAGATTTACTGAGTTATTAAAGTATGAAATAGCAAAAACATACAAAGGTTTAGTCATAGATATCTATGGTGATCCAGCTGGAGACTTTAGAGTGCAAACAGATGAAGCTACTCCGTTCCAAATAATGAGATCACAAGGAGTTAAGGCTAGACCAGCTCCAAGTAATGATGTTTCTCTGCGTATAGAGGCTGTAGAAACAGCTTTGAGTAGGTTGGTAGAAGGCAAGTCTGGTTTTTTACTAAACAATAGCTGTGTGAACCTTAAAAAAGGTTTTAATGGTGGCTATCATTACAGAAGAATACAAACATCTGGAGATCGTTATGATGAAAAGCCAAATAAAAACAAATATTCCCATGTACATGATGCTTTACAGTATATGTTAATGGGTGCTGGAGAAGGTAAACAGCTAACAGTAGGAATATCAACACCTAGTTCTGTAGTTAAAACTAGAGGATGGAATATTTTTGACAAAAAGAAAAAGAAATCTATATGGCAAAACAGATCAAATTTTTAATATACTTCTTTGAAAACGAAGATGGACATAGACATACAAGAAAATTTAAAAAAGGTTATAAACATTGTGGAGTTATAAGTTATGATCCCTCAAGTAAACATTGGATTCTTATTGAGTATATATTTGGACAATTATTAGTTGAAACAATTACAGATCAAACAGCAGAGGCTTTTTTTAGAATGATTAGAATGAAAAATGGTGTTGTATTACAAGGAGAAATGCCACAAAAGAAAACAGGCTTTCCTAGTTTTATGGGATCATGGATCAAAGAACATAGCTGTGTGAGTTATGTACAAAGATTAATAGGTTATAATAAATGGTGGATCTTTACGCCATATCAATTATATTGTGCGTTGAAAAAAGAAGGATATTCTGAGATAGATCTATAAACCCATGGGAAATTTATTCGGCTCAACTAAATATAAAGAAACACCAGCAGACAAGGCTCTGCGTGAAGATATTGAAAGAAAGCGTGCTGAAGAAGAAAGATTAAAAGCAGAAGCAGAAGCTAAAGAAAAAAGACAAAAGAAAAGAAAATCCAAAGGTATGTTAGGAACTAGAAGTTTATTTTCTAAGTCAGGACAACAAGGATTTTTTAGAGATGGAGAAGAAATTTGAGTAGTAATACACCATCATCATCAAAAGGTGGAATGTCTAATAAGACTGCACAATCAAGTGCAGTAGTACAAGGTATAAAAGCAGATCAATATGCTCAAAAAAAATTAGGTATTACAACTACAGTGGCTGGTCCTGTTGCTGGTGCTAATACAACACCAACAGGATTTTATTCTACTACATCATCTAATCAAATGTATGGTAGTGAATATGCATCAGCAAGAAATGAATATTTAGCTAGTCAAGGTTTAGGAACTATGCAAGCAAACGGATCTTTTACAACTGGAGTACAAACAGATAAAGGATTAACATTTACATCAGCTGCAAGAGATGCTTATAATGCTTCAAAAAGAGAACCTATGCCCTTGTCAAGACAAATGTATGATTCTCAACAAACATTTAAAACAATAGCTGGAGCTTTAGCTACTGGACTAAGTGGTATGCCTTCTTTTTTTTCAGCTGCTTATTATACTAGTAAAAAACCTTATTCTCAATATGTTGCAGATTATTATAGTGGTTCTAAAAGAGGAGTTGGTACAGGACAAAACAATGTATCAACAAATAAAACAGAAGCACCTATTACAAACACCAATCAAATGACAGAAAATATGACACAAGCATCTGCTGGAAATCAAACAGCAAAAAATAGATTAGCTAATTTAGCTAAAAGTGATAGTGGTAGTCCTAATAGAAAGTTTCTACAATCTTCGGCTCAAACATTTTTAGGTAAAATGAAATAATGCCTTATTTACCAGTACCTGAAGATGATACACCTTATAGTGGTAATGATCCTAGAGTAGCTTCTTTTATTAAAAGATTTAGAGATGCAGAATATATATTTGATAATTGGAAAGATAAATATGAAGAAGCATATGAATATACTATGCCTCAAAGAGAATCATTTTATGATGAAACTATAGGAGAAAGAAGAACAGATAAGATATTTGATGAAACAGCTGTAGTAGGAATACAAGAATTTGCTTCAAGACTACAAGCTGGAATGGTTCCAACATATGGTCGTTGGGCAAACTTTGAAGCTGGATCAGAAATACCAGAAGAAGCAATCCCTGAAGTCAATGAACAACTAGATGCTATAACTGAGTATGTCTTTGAAATATTAGGTGGGTCTAATTTTAATCAAGAAGTACACGAAGCATTTATGGACTTAGCTATTGGAACTTCTGTTCTGTTAGTAGAAGAAGGAGATAGTCTTAATCCTATAAACTTTCAAGCTATACCTTTACCAAGAGTTATGCTGAACAATGGACCTGACAATAAAATAGATACAGTCTTTAGAACTAGATACATGAATTATAATCAGATTATGACAGCATATCCTAATGCAGAAATGTCTCCTGAAATGATGAAAAAAATTTCAGATGATGGACATGATAGAGCTAAGATAGTTGAAGGAGTTTTTAAATTATACGATAAGCCTAACGAAGAAAGATTTAAGTACTGTGTAGTTTGTATGAGTATGCAAGAAATGATTTTTGAAAAAGAACTAAAAGGTATTGGTTCAAATCCTTATATTGCTTTTAGATGGAATAAAGCATCAGGAGAAGTTTATGGTCGTGGCCCAGTATTTAATGCTATGGCTGCAATTAAAACTACAAACCTAACAGTAGAACTCATCTTACAAAATGCTCAAATGAGTATATCTGGTATCTATACTTTTGAAGATGATGGGGTTATAAATCCTGAAAATATTGTACTACAGCCCGGTAGTCTAATCCCTGTAGCACCAAACAGCAGAGGATTACAAGCACTACCAGCAGCTGGTAGATTTGATGTAGCTCAATTAATCTTAGGAGATATGAGAGCAAATATTAAAAAGGCTTTATATATGGAAACATTAGGTAGACCTGAAGGTACACCAATGTCAGCTACTGAAGTAGCAGAAAGAATGTCTGATCTATCACGACAAATAGGATCATCATTCGGAAGATTACAATCAGAGTTTGTAACACCCTTATTAAGAAGGGTAATTAGAATATTAACTAAACAAGGTAAAATAAAAATACCTACAGTTAATGATAGAGAAGTAAAAGTTGTATCTACTTCTCCTCTTTCTAAAGCACAACATCAACAAGATATAGCTGATGTTATGAGATTCTCAGAAATATTAGGAACTACTTTTGGTCCTGAGATGTTAAACATGGTAGTTAAACAAGACGAAATAGCTAGATATTTGGTAGATAAAATGAATCTACCTGAAAAATTAGTAAGAACAGCAGAAGAACAAGCAGAAGTTGTTTCAAGGTTGCAATCACAACAGCAACAAGCTAATATCCAACCAAATGAGTTGGCAGAATCTTCAGAACAAGAAGTCTAATAAATCAGAATCTACAGAAATAGATAAGATATTTACCTCTGTATTTAATCAAGTAAATGGTAAAAAAGTAATTGAGTATTTAGAATCTATAACTATAAATAGTATTTGTACTCCACAAGCTAGTGATTCAACACTATGGCATTTGGAAGGACAAAGATATTTATTACAAATAATTAAAAGCAAAATAAAAAGAGGTACTAAAAATGAGTGAAGATCAGACTACTGAAAATACAGAAACAAAAACAGAAGAAGCCACAACAGATATTCCTTCTTATGTTCCTGAAAAATTTTGGAACAAAGATTTGAATGAAGTTAATGTAGAAGAAATGGGTGCTTCTTACAAAGCATTAGAAAAAAGATTAGGTCAAAGAACAGATGAACTAGCTGGTACTATTAGAGAAGAAGTATTAGCAGACATTAAAGGTCAAGCACCTGATGCATATGAAATAAAAATGCCTGAATTACCTGATGGTGTTCAAGTAGATGTAGATCCAGAACAACCTTTACTACAATGGTGGCAAGAAACAGCAAAGTCTAAAGGATTAAGTAATGAAGATTTTAACAAAGGTATTGAAGCATTTGTACAAAATGAAATATCTGGATTGCCTGATAGAGATACACAAATAAATTTATTAGGAGAAAATGCTACACAAAGAATTGAATCTGCTGACTTATGGGCAAAAAAAAATTTAAGTGAATCAAGTTATGCAGCTATGGCTAATATAGCTAGTACTGCTGATGGTGTAAAAGCTATAGAAGAAATTATGAGTTTAAATAAAGATGCTCCTATACCAAGTACAGAAACAAAAATAGATGTGTCTTTAGATCCCTTAGACTTAAGATCAATGATGAATGATGAAAGGTATTGGAAAGATGGAGCAAAAGATCCAGCATACATCAAAAAAGTTACAGACCTCTACGAAAAATACGCAAACAAAGCGTAAAAGAGTTAAAATACTTTGGAGAGACGCTATTAGTCATTCTGAATGGCTCTCTCCTACAGAAGCTAAACATTATAAACCAGCTATAAATACTACAGAAGGTTTCTTATTAGAAGAAAATGAACAGTCTACAATAGTTTATATGTCTTACAATGATACGGATATTGGCGACTTAACTGTTATTCCTACAGAAAATATAAAATCATTTAAATTTGTGCGTTGAATTAGTAAGTTATCTATGTAACTGATAGCTTAATAAGACCTCAGATGGCATTAGGATCGCCCTAAGTAGGATAACGATTGCTTCCAAAAGAGATAATCTTTTTACATAAACTAACTAACTTAAAGGAGTTAAAATGAGTGCATCTATAAACAATGCCTTTATTACTCAGTTTGAAGCTGAAGTACATATGGCATACCAAAGAATGGGTAGTAAACTTAAAAATTTAATTCGTACAGTTAATGGTGTATCAGGTGAATCTGTTAAGTTCCAAAAAGTAGGAACAGGAGAAGCAACAACTAAAGCTAGACATGCTGAGGTTGTAGCGATGAACATTTCACACACAAATGTAACAGCAACACTTGCTGACTACTATGCATCTGACTATGTGGATAAATTAGACGAGTTGAAAACCAACATTGACGAAAGAGCAGTAATTGCAAACAACGCAGCTTATGCTCTTGGTCGTAAGACTGACAGTATCATTACAACAGCTATGGATTCTGCTACTAAAGTAGCAAACAACGCTGGTGCAAATGGTTCAACTTCATTAGCAACTGACATGAATGTAGCTAAGTTCAAAGATATGCAAGCATTATTTGGAACAAACGAAGTTCCTGATGATGACCAGAGATATTGGGCAATAGGTCCAAATCAATGGGGTGATCTACTAGCAGAAGATAACTGGTCAAACCTTGACTATATTGGTCCAAGCCAATTACCTTTCGCTGGAATGAACTACACAGCTAAAAGATTCTTAGGATTCTTAACTTTTGTTCACTCAGGTCTTGATACATCTGGATCAACAGATAGACATACTGTTTGTTGGCATAAATCCTCAATGGGTTTAGGCGTAGGTTCAGAAGTAAGAACTGAAGTAAACTACATTCCTGAGAAAGTAGCTCATCTATTAACATCATACCTATCAATGGGTTCAATCTTAATTGATACCAATGGTATTCGTATACAGAAGTGTGCAGAATAGGAGTAATCAATGGCATATGAATTAGCAAACCCTGTTAAAAAAATAAGTCAAATGGGTGATTCCAACTCTATGTGGTATTACACAGATGGCGACGCTATTGGAACTATTGATGACAACGAGTATTTTCTTCTTTCAGAAAAAGAATTAACTGCTGGTGATGTTATAATAGTAAATAGTGGTGGATCAAACGGAGTAGTAGATATTCTTATCATAACTACTTCTAGTGCAACGCAAGTAAGATCTGCGTTACTAGCATAATATAATTACGAAGTGGGGGAGAAATCCCCCACTGATAAAAGGATAAAAAAATGGCAATAGGTATAGCAGCAAAAGCATTAGCAAAAAAATTACTCAAAAATAAAAGTCTTAAAAAAGCTATCAATGTAACTACAAAACAAACAAGCAAATTAAAAGAAGCAGTAAAAGTAAACACAAAAAAAGTTAAATCAGGTGCAGATAAAGTTAAAGATGTTTATGAAAGTGGTGTAAAAAAAGAAACAATAGAGAGTGCAAAAGGAAAAGTATTAAGAGCTAGTAAAAAAGTTAAATCAGCAGCTAAATCAACTGTTGCAAAAGCAACATCAGCTACTGCCGCTGCTGCTGGAGTTGTTGCAAAAAAAGTTCAAGAAAAAGCAAAACCTATTGTTGATAAAGCAAAAGAAAAAGGAGCTAAACTAAAAAGAAAAGCAGAAAGATCATTTACTAATGACAGTCTAGTAGATGATGATGGTAGTGGAAATTTAGCTGATTTCTATGGAATACCTAAATCTGGACAAAGTGGAACATTTCAAAACGATATTCTTGGTGGAGTTTTAGCATCAAAAAGAGCTATAAAAAATAATCCAAAAACAGCTATTGCTGGAGCAATAGGTACAGCTGCATTAACAGCTTCTTTATTAAAATCTTCTACACCCAAAGAATCAGAGTATGATATTAAAAGAATGAATGATGGTAGATTTAGTACAACATTTAAAGATAATAGTAGAAATGCAGTATTTTCATCTAAACAATTATCAGAAAAAGAAATAAATGATGTTAGAAAAAATTTAGCTGTATTAGAAAGTGTAGTTTTATCAAATAATCCATCCTATCTTGAAAAACAAGAATTTATGGCAAGACTTAATTATTTAAATGATAAATATGGAATAACAAATATTACTGGTAAAAATTTATCAATATTAATTCCAAAAGTATAAATGGCAGTAACTAAAGTAGATATAGCATCAAGAGCATTAGTATTAGTAGGAGCTAATCCTATATCTTCTTTTACTGATAACTCTACAGAAGCGTTAATTACAAATACTATTTATGAAGAAGTAGTAGAATCTACCTTAGCAGAATCCCATTGGAGATTTGCAATGGGTCAAAAACAATTATCTTTATTAGCTGACGCTCCTACAACTAGATATGAATATGCATATCAAATGCCTAGTGATCCAGCAGTGATTACAATTATGACTGTAACTAATAATGACAACCCTATTCCCTATGCTAGATATGAAGATAAAATTTATTTAAATGGTTATGGTTCTAGTAGTAAAGTATATATGGATTATGTATTTAGACAGGATGAATCTCTGTTTCCAACATATTTTAGATTAGCTTTAATTTATAAATTAGCTAGTGCTTATGGTGGTTCTTTAGGTAGAGATGCAGACTTAATTAATTCTTATGAAACAAAAGCAGAAAGACAGTTAATCAAAGCTAGAAATATTGCTTCTCAAGAAACTACTACACAGAAGTTAAATACTACAAGATTTATAGCTGAGAGAAGGAGCAGTCGAAGTGGACTTGTTAATTATTAATGCCAAGAAAAGTCAGACAAGTATTTACCAACTTCTCAGCTGGAGAACTTAACCCTTTACTTAACGCAAGGACAGATGCTAAAGCATATTTTGAAGGTGCTAGACAATGTAAGAACTGGTATCTTTTAGATGAAGGTGGTGTTATGCGTAGACCAGCTACACAATTTACAGCAGAACTACCAGCAGAATCTAGAATCATTCCTTTTATTTTTGCAGAAGATGAAGTAGCAATTTTTGCTTTATCTAATAATAGATTAGATGTTTATAATTCTAGTGGTACTGCAATATCAGCTAATATTACAAGTAATTGTAACTGGACTACAGCACAACTATTTGAATTAAGTTATGCTCAGTTTGCTGATACTGTATTTATCTGTCATAGAAATAATCCTATTGTTCAAATAAAAAGAACTGGTGCTTCTGCATTTTCAGTAAGTCTATATTCTTTTGAAACTAATGATGATGTAACTGTAGGTGGTGTAAGTAAGACCTTACAACCTTTTTATAAATATGCTGATTCTAGCGTTACTGTTACTTTATCTGCTCACGCTACTGGTACAGGAAGAACATTAACTGCAAGTGCTAATGCTTTTAGTGCTTCTTATGTAAACACATATTTAAAAGTTAATGGTAAACAATGTTTTGTTACTGGTTATACAAGTGCAACTGTAGTTACAGTTACAGTATTAGAAGATGCTGTTACTGTTGGTCCTCACGCAGATTGGCAAGAACAATTAATTTCTACTGTTAGAGGATTTCCTCAAGCAGTTACATTCCATGATAATAGAATTTGGTTTGGTGGAGTAAGAGATAATCCTTCATCTGTTATTGCTTCTGAAATAGGAGCATACTTTAGTTTTGATTTAGGTACAGGATTAGCTAATGAAGCTATTAATGTTAATATTACTGCTGATACTGTAAATGAAATAAGACATTTTATATCTGGTAGAAATTTACAAATATTTACTGATTCTGGTGAATACTATATTCCTCAAAGTACAGATAGTGCAATTACACCAGCAAGTATTTCTTTTCTTAGACAAACACCTTATGGATGTAATAGAGCAAAGCCAACTCCTTTTGATGGTGCTACTATTTTTACATCTAAAAATGGCAAGTCAATTCGTGAGTATGTTTTTTCTGATTTAGAACAAGCATATAAATCTAATAGTATTTCTGTACTGTCATCTCAAGTAATTGATAATCCTAAAGACATTACAATGATGACTGGTAATGAAGAAAGACCAGAACAATTTGCTTACTTCCTTAATAGTGGTACTACATTAGATGGTCAAATAGGTGTCTTTCATAGTATTAGAGATGAAAAAATAGCTGGTTGGACTATTTGGAATACTAAAACAAATGATAAATTTCATAGCATAACATCTGTTAATGAGTTCTTATTTGTAGTTACTAAAAGAATATTACCTTCTGGAACTAAATATTTATTAGAAAAATTTGCTAATGATGATTCTATAACAGTAGATTGTAGTACAACTACAACAGTATTCCAAAAAGGATCACCAGCTGTAAAAGGTGGTAGCCAATCAGGAACAACTCTTTTAATAGATGGCATTACTACTGCTCCAGCTATACAAGAAACATTTACCATTGCTGGGAATGCCACAGAATATACTATACAAGCTGTAACTAATACTGCTACTAATGAATACAATTTACAATTAGATAAAACTTTAGCTGCTACTCCTTCAGACAATGCTGTAATTACTATTGTAAAAGGTTTTATACATACTGTTAATAGTATTTATGAACAAAATAATGTAATTGAAGCTGTTTTTGGTAATGGTGCTTTAGGATCATATACTGTTGGAGCTTCTAATAGAATTACTTTAGATAATGCTCCACAACCTACAGGCGTTAGAGTAGGATATAATTTTACGCCTATATTAGAAACAATGCCTATAGACAAAGAAATTGATACTGGACCATTGACAGGACAGCCAAGAAGGATTAATAAAGCTATAATAGATATTTCAGGGGGATTAGATGTAACAATGAAAGCTGCTGACTTAACATCCAAAGAGTTAATTATACAACAAGCAGATTTTAATATTGGTACAGATTTATCATCAGTAGGTGGTAAAAAAGAATTTACCTTTCTGGGATATAGTAAATCACCAACAATAACAATATCGCAAGATAGTCCTCTACCTTTAAAAGTATTAGGATTAGCAATGGAGATACAATTTGCATGACCGCTAATGCTGCAACATTAATGTTAATATCAGCTGGAGTATCAGCTGTAGGAACAATATCATCTATGAGATCGCAACAAGCTGCACTCAATAGAGAAAATTATAGATTAGAAACAGAATCAAAGATGGCTGAACTAGCAGCTGCTCAAGAAGAAAATGCTAGAAATCAATATGCTCAAAAAGAAATAGCTAATAATTTAGCTTATCAATCTATAGCTGGGTATGCAGATGATAGTATGTCTTTTCTAAATATGAACAAA
>CAACVC010000245.1_pt1 | contig 12378 bp, 19 predicted proteins | sample 2381761 | NCBI WGS metagenome assembly CAACVC01 (sample SAMEA5211966, study PRJEB30684) | marine metagenome | biome: Marine; feature: Epipelagic; material: Water | collected 2015-10-15 | depth 45 m
TATAATACCAAAGAAGAATATACTAGAGGTCTTGTAGATAGATTACAAGATAAAGTTATTGTCTTTGCTAATACTAAAGAACAAGCAGATAGAGTTGCTCCATACAGTTATTATTCTGGCAATGGTTTATCTAATCATAATCTTAGAATGTTCGCTGATGATGAGATAGATGCTCTCTCATGTATTTTGCAGCTTAGTGAGGGTGTTACTATACCTAATCTAAGACAAGGTATTATAATGCATTCCTATGGTAATGAGAGGAAGTCTGCTCAGCGTATAGGTAGATTACTAAGACTTAATCCAGATGAAACAGCTACTTGCCATATACTTTGTTACAAAGATACTGTAGATGAGAAGTGGGTGAAGAATGCTTTGAGTGAGTTTGATGACTCAAAGATTAAATATTATGATCCTTTAAAACAACAATAATGAATAAACTAATAGAAGATAAATTTTTAGATGATGATTATAGATATGATGAGTTTATGGAAACTCTTGAGCAAGGTATTCCTCACTGTCCTAATTGTGATAAAAATAACCTTGTGTATGCTCCTTCCAATCCTCAATATATGGTTTGTTTATCTTGTGGTCACGACTTTATGGAAGTAGAGGGAGAACTTAGATTTAAATGAGAAATCATATACAATTAAATCTTGCTATAAAAGATGGAAGGTTGCACTTTCCTGTAAAAGCTCTTAGAAATAAGTATGAGAACTTTTTAAAGAATGCACCTGATGGAGCCCGTGTAGAATTATTTATTAGTATTGCTGATGGTAAAGGTACTAACGCTCAGTTAGCTAGAGTCCATGCTATGTGTAGGGAACTAGCTAATGAAGTTGGTTATACCTTTGAAGAAATGAAGCTACAGATCAAACGCAAAGCAGGACTTTGTTTTATGCGTAATAAAGTAGAATACTGTAAATCTTTTGCTGACTGTGATGCTAGTGAACTAAACCTAGCTATCCAGGCTTGTGTAGAGATTGGAGACTTTAATGGTATGCAGTTAAGATGATTTATCTTCTGTATCAAATCTAACATCAACAGTCTCATCACTAACCTGCTCCAATAACTTTTCGTACTTGGCATTGAAATCGCCTACTGCTTCAGCATTATCTCTATCTAATGATAGAAGTTCTTCTGACATCTTAGCAACATCTCCTAATAGATCTTTAGAGATCTCTACCTCTTTAGATATACCTTGTTCTTTGGCTAACTTTTTTAGCTCTTGAATAAGACTAATGAGTACATAAAGATTTGTTTCCTCAGCTGTCATTTGGACAGACTTGTCACCATTTACTACAGCTGAGATTCTTTTATACTGTTCTGCTATAACATCCTTATTACCGGTAAAGGATAATAAAGTTGTTAGAACTTGCTGAAGCCCAGATATATAGGTAGCTGATATGTTGACTCCTTCAATTACTTTTTGGTAGTCATAAACTGTTCTCTTGCCCATTACGATAATTTAAATCTGAAGATATGAATAATAAAGTTGATATAATAAATATAAGAAAAAAGTTTTTAGAGAAACTTCAACCTTCTGGTTGGGATGAATACTTAGCTCCATATATAAATGGTTTTGAGTTTCAGATAGCTATTAATAAACTTAAAGAAGAAAAGGATGCAGGTAGATTATTTGAGCCTGAGTTCAAGAATATATTCAGAGCATTTGAATTATGTCCATATAAAGACTTCAAAGTTGCTATGATAGGACAAGATCCATACCCTCAACCTGGTGTGGCTGATGGCATATCATTTAGCTGTAGTAGAAAAGATAAATGCGAAAAGTCTTTGCAATATATTTTTAGAGCATTGTATGGTGATTATAAAGGCAAGGATAATAATCTATCCAGATGGTCAACACAAGGAGTACTGATGTTAAATACTGCGCTAACTGTAGAGCAAAAGAAAATAGGATCTCATTATAATGTATGGAAACCTTTTATAGAATACTTATTTACTGGTTTAAACTCTATAGTTAAGGACCGCGTATTTATTTTATTAGGTAAAAAAGCACAAGAGTGGGAGCCCTATCTAACTAACCAACATATCATCTCTGTATCACATCCAGCTTCTGCTGCTTACTCCGGTGGTGAGTGGAATCATAAAGATGTGTTTAACAGAACAAATGAATTTTTAGTGAATAATAATAAAAAAGCAATAGAATGGTAAAAGAAACTATGAAGATAACTAAAGACTTTCAGAGAGATTTTAGTCAATATCAAAAGTACATAAAGACTATATATGGAATAGATATATTCTATATACAAAAAGATGGTAGTGCAAATAAACCTGCTGGTATGAAGGCATTAAAGAAGCTTGCTAGTGTTCGTTTGGATATGGAAGATATCAATAAGGTAGTTATGACAAGGATGCATGATGACTGTCCAGGTTTGAGAAAGTATGATAGCTTATCTCATTCACATAGAGGTCGTGACTATATCATGTATAAAAAAATATTCTGTATGTTTGCTAGACAAGCAGGATATACTGTTACTGGAATAGGAGCATTCCTAAACAAAGACCATTCTACTGTAATTCACAATCTTAAAACAGGGGATAATCATCTAAAAGCTAAAGATCCATTCTTTACTGATAGATATAATAGAATCAAACAATTAGTAACTCATGTGGAAAATATTTCAGAAAATAACATTGCATAAAATTACACCTAACCAGTGTTTATTATTATACTGCCACCATAAAAGTATAAGTATGGGTATGTCAAACAAGGATGACTATAATAATTTAGTCAAACAAGGGTTGATTACCTATCAAGAGATTGATGGTGGTGAGAAACTAGTAAAGCATGCTAGTGTAACTAATAAGGGTAAGAAGTTAATCTTACAATTAGATAACTACTTTGTAAAGGCTAAGAAGAAAACTAACATCCAACTTATGGGTAAAGACTTCTTAGAAAAGATAAACCAATACAGAGAGATCTTTCCTGCTAAGAAGTTACCTAGTGGTAAACCAGCAAGAAATAATGTTAAGACTCTCAATGAGTCTTTTCGTTGGTTCTTTGAAACATATGACTATGATTGGGATGCTGTAATCAACGCTACAAAGATGTATGTTAATGAATACCGTGCTAATGATTACATGTATATGCAAACTAGTCAGTACTTTATAGCCAAACAAGATAAACATAAAGTAAAACACTCTGCTTTAGCAGACTATTGCGATATGATTATTGATGGTATAGATACAGAGGATGATCACTTTAAAGAAAAAGTAGTATGAAATCAGATAGTAAAAGCGCAGTTACTGCTTTTTGTAACAACTTAATTAAAGATCATAGAGGTAAGGGCGGTATTGAAAAAGATCTAATTGGATATGAATATCCTAAAGATATGGCTATACATGCTTCTATTATAACCTGTAAAATGCTAATACAGGTTACTGGCAAGAAGTTCTATTACAAAGCAGTTGACTATTTAAATGAGTTAAATGAGTAAGGTAGGCAAGGCATGGGCAGGTCAATATACTGCTTTTAATGAGGCACTTAAGTATATGCATAATAGGCAACAAGGAAAGGAGAAGTCTATTCTTACACCTTGGGAAAAGTTTAATGATGCAGCTACTGATGGACTAGAATGGAATACACTCACAGTTATTGGTGGTAGACCTGGGTCAGGTAAGACTCTAATCAAAGACCAAATTGTGAGAGAATCTTTTGTATTGAATCCAAAGGATGACTTTCGTGTCCTTGAGTTTCAGTTTGAAATGGTTGGTAGAACATCTGCCATTAGAGAGTTTAGTTCTATTACAGGTAAAACTTATAAGCAACTTTGCTCAGCTGGATCTACTTTAACATCAGATGTGCTAAATACTTGCCATCAATATGCAAAGCAGCGTGTCAAATATCCCGTTGATATAATCTCAACACCGATGACAGTAAACCAAATGCGGGAACAAGTTGACATGTATATGGAAGAACACAAGGGTAAACAAACTATTATTACTCTTGATCACTCTATACTAGTAAAGAGAGCACCTTATCAGAATAACAGATTAGATATGTTATTTGAGTTAGGTGAGTTCTTTACTCAGTGTAAACGTGATTATCCGTGTTTATTCATTTGTTTATCTCAGTTGAATCGTAACATAGATAATCCTGATAGAGCTATTGATGGTAAGTATGGCAACTATATTCTTGAATCAGATATATTTGGTTCAGATGCTATGTTGCAGCATGCTGATACATTGATTGGGATAAACCGTCCTGCTAAACAGAAGATTAGATTCTATGGTCCTGATAGATACATTATACAAGATGATAGGACTTTAGTATTACATTTTCTTAAAGCAAGGAATGGTGATGCCCGTATGAGTTTCTTCAAAGCTAAGTTTGAAAAGATGGAGATTGAAGAAATGATGACACCTGGTACACAGGAAAGAAGATAAATTTTTAATTATGACAACAGAAGAAAGAAAAGCTAAAGTTAAAAAGCTCAGAAAAGAGCATCAACCTTACTTTGAAAGTGCTGGAATATCTAATGCTGCCTTCATTCCCAAGATGGCTTATATACCTAAAGGTAAAGACACATTACATGTTTCTTTCTTTCCAAGTGAGTTGAAAAAACAAGAAGATTTATACACTGAATTTGTTAGTATTGAGTATATTTGTGAGGATCCCAAAAGAACTTTATATCTATTTCAACACAACCCCCAATGGGAGGATGTGTATGACATACATGAGAGTAGTACGGGGTTCAAAAGATATCTAGTTCCTGTTAGTGACTTGAAGGTAATTAATGATGTAAACTCTAGAAATAAAGTTGATTTTATTAATGAACCTTTGCAAGATCCAGATGATAATCAAAAGGACTTGTTCAAAGCTTTAGGTACAATAGCTAAGCAACTAGATAGAATAGCAACTATTTTAGATAAAAAATTAAACTAATGGCTCAAAGTGTATTAATTATTGCAGACTCTGGTAGTGGTAAATCAACTGCTATCAGAAACCTCAACCCTGAAGAAACCTTCATTATAAATATTGCTAATAAACCTCTACCATTTAAAGGTTGGAAGTCTAAGTATACCTTGGTATCTAAGGATAACCCAAAAGGTAACATGACTAATGCCTCTAGTGCTGCAGGTATATTAAAAGCGCTTAATTATGTAAACGATAAAATGCCACATATCAAGAACCTAGTTATTGATGATTGGCAGTATATGTCTAGTTTTGAATACTTTGATAGAGCTCTAGAGAAAGGGTATGATAAGTTTACTCAGATCGCAGCTAACTTAGCTCAAGTTGCTAAGACACCTAAAGATCTGAGAGATGACTTGTATGTTTTCTTTATGACTCATTCAGAAGATTCAACAGATGTTAATGGTCACCGTAGAGTGAAAGCTAAAACAATCGGTAAAATGATTGATAATACGCTTACTCTAGAAGGACTATTCTCTATAGTATTATTTGGAAAGGTGGTGAAGAAAGATGATGGTACTTTAGACTATGGTTTTGAGACTGTAAATAACGGAGAGAATACTTGTAAGTCTCCAATGGGAATGTTTGAAGAGCCCTTTATTCCAAATGATCTTCAGTTAGTTAAGGATAAAATTAATAAATACGAAAATTAGAAATTATGTTAAGTACAAAAGATATGAGTGCAGGTGGTGGTAGAATCAAACCTGTTATTGGAGTAGGTATGAACGTTGTAAGAATAAACTCTATTGAGCTTGCTAAGATGCCATATGACAATGAGTCTATAAACATTCATTTATACATGGAAACAAAACCAGTTGTTGGTGAGTTTACAGGATTCTTAAAAGATCCTAATAGTCCTGATGGTCCTCGTTATGAAGGTCAGGTGGGTAGAGTTAGAATTAGCCCTTATCCATTTAAGGATGTTACACTTGCGTCAGGTACTCAGATCTATAGAGATACTGAGATACTGAAGCATATGATAGCTTTATCTGAAACTTTAGGTAAAAGAGAAGAGCTTGATATGATTGAAGCAGATACAATTGAAGACTTTGTTTCTTCTTGTAATACTGTATTATCAAATTCTGACTTCTTTAATGCCTGTATAGGTGGTAAAGAATGGGAGAACAAAGATGGTTATGTTAATCATGATTTGTTCCTTCCTAAGCGTAGTAAAGATGGTGTTTCTATTGAAAGATTAGATACAGAAAACTCTAATCTAGTTCAGTATAACGCTGATACTCACATAGTTAGAATGAAGAAATCAGAACCGGTTGCCAAGTTTGAGCCATCTACTAACTCTGTTAGTGATGACTTTGATTTATAAAGTGTTTTGATATCCAATGGAAGGGGGAGTTTTTACTCCCCTTTTTTTTTTAACTTAGTTTGATGTTTAATACCAGGAACATAGCAATACAATATGATCAAGTTCCTAGTCAATGGATATTTCAGTACTACATTACATTACCTGAGCAACTGTCGGGACAGAATGTTAAAATCAAATCTGTTTTTAATCCTACAGAAAAGACTCCCAGTATGTTTATATACTATGATGGGTCTCATTATAAGTTCAAAGATTTTTCAACTGGACTGCAAGGTGATGGTGTTTATTTAGTTCACAAACTGCATAGTTTAACTCTTGCTCAAGCATTTAAGCTTGTAATAAAAGACTATAACAACTATATCATGAAGAATGGTAAGTTCATTGTAGAGAATAAACCTGTAGCAAAATGGACTATTGACTATGCAGAGGTTAGACCTTTCAATCAGAAAGATGCTGACTACTGGCTACAGTTTAGAATAGGTAAGTCTGCTTTAGATAAATACAATATCAAAGCTTTATCTTATTATAATGCTGTTAAAAGTCAAGATGAACAGATAGATCAATTTAAAGTAACTGATACATCCATGTATGGCTACTATACTGAATCAGATGAGTTATATAAAGTATATAGACCACTGAATAAAAAGAGTAAGTTCTTTAGTATCGTATCATATATACAAGGCATTGATCAACTAGATTATAATAAACCTTACTTAGTAATATGTGCTTCTTTAAAAGATGCACTATCTCTTAGATCTTTTGGTTATAATATTGAAGTGATTGCCCCATCAAGTGAGAATAGTTTAATTAAACCTTATGTGATTGATAATTTAAAATCTAAGTATAAGAAGATTATAACTCTATTTGATAATGATGATGCAGGATCTAGAGCAATAGAAAGATATAAAGAGCTATATGATATTAATGGTTGTAGCTTAGATATTTCTAAAGATATATCTGATGCTGTCAGAGATCATAGCTTTGAAGAGGTGCATGCTAAGCTAAAACCTTTGCTTAAAAAAACTATATATGGCTAAATGGTTTATACCGGGCAATGTCCCGTCAAGTAAAAATGGTAGGAGATGGACAGGTAAATATTTTATCTCCAGCAAAACCGTAATGAACTATAGAAAAGCTACAAAGTCTTTATATGAAGATATTAAGGATAGCTTTGTAGAAGAGTTCTCTAAATATAAATACCCTGTAAGGGTAGGGTTCACCTTTCATAGAGGTAGTAAACACAAGTTTGATTATGTTAATCCTTTGCAAACTGTACAGGATGATATGGTTAAACACGAGTGGATAGAAGATGATAATGCTGATATCTTACTTCCTGTGTTCTATGAGTATGATTATAATAAGGAAGAACCTGGTGTTACAATTGAAATTTTAGAAGATAATATTTTGAAAGATGAAGTTTAATTTTACGTTTAAAACAACAGATGATTATAATGATGCTACAAAATCTTCTCCTGAGTTTACATTTGATACTGTGAGATTTAAAGTGACAAGAAAGACTGGCGTTATAGATTATCCAGTTTATTCTAAAGAAGAATATGTATTAGAAATGTATAGACTACATAATACTGATGATGTAGTAGAGTTTCATGCGTATCCTACTGAACACTTTTATGATCAATACAGGTATTATGAATCAATGATATAGCTTATGAAAGATATAGCAAATCAAGTTTCTAGATCATCTAAGAAACTTTTATTTAAAGAGCCTTTTTACGGGCTCTTTTTAGTTGGACTAAATAAGGAATACTCTGAGAGAGTTCCTACTGCAGGTGTTAGCAAGAATGATATAGGTGTAAAGCTAGCTATCAATCCAAAGTTCTTTATGGATCTCAATGAAGATCATAGAATGGGATTGATTAAGCATGAGCTTTTGCATATATCTTTTGGTCACCTGCTTATACGTGATAAGTATCCAGATAAGAAGCTATTTAATATTGCTGCGGATCTAGAGATCAATCAGTATATAGATAGAAGTTGCCTACCTGATGGTGGTATAACTATGGATAGCTTTCCAGAGTTAACACTTAAATCAAGAGCGGGTACTGATTATTATTATAAGGAGTTGGGTAAAGCTCAACAGGATGGTACATCTCCTTCTCTTGAGAGTATACTAAACCAAATGGATGGTAGCTCTCAATATGATCACCCTACGTGGGATGAGATGAATGATTTATCTGAAGCTGATAAGAAGCTTATACAGAAGCAGATAGAGCATCAGTTGAAGGAGACTGCAGAAGCGGTAGAGAAGAAGCAAGGTTACATACCAGGTGAGCTTGCAGATTTAATACGTAGACTGACAAGTCCTGAACCTGCTAAATTTGATTGGAAAGGATATCTAAGAAAGTTCTTTGGTAATTCTACTAAGAGTTATACAAAGAAGCTTAGAAGAAAATTCAATAAAAGATATGCGGGTAATCCAGGTCTGAAGATTAAATTCAAAAACAATATTCTTGTTGGTGTAGATACTTCTGCATCAGTAAATAATGATGAGTTGAAAGAGTTCATGAATGAGCTCGTGCATATGCATAAGACAGGTCATTGTATTACTGTAGCACAGTGTGATACACAGCTAACAAGTGTTGAGGAATTTAATCCAAAGAAAGATTGGGATATCAAGGGTCGTGGGGGCACTGATTTCCAACCTGTTGTAGATCATTTTAATGAGAATAAGAGCAAGTATACTGCTCTAGTATATTTAACTGATGGTGAAGCTCATTCTCCTGCAGACTGTCCTAAGAATACTCTATGGGTTCTTAGTAGCAGATCAGATATGAATGAGGCGTTACCAGGTAAAGTAATTAAACTAAACTAATTATGGGAAGATATTATACAGGAGATATAGAAGGTAAGTTTGTGTTTGCTGTTCAAGGCAGTGATGCTGCAGATAGGTTTGGTGTTACTGGTGAGTGTAGAGAACTACATTATTATTTTAGTAGTAAAAATATACCAGATGTCGAAGCAGAATTAGAGGAGATTGAAAATCAGTTTGGTGAATTAAAACATTGCTTATTAGCATACTTTGATTTATATGAAACTCCTGAAAATGCTCCTATTACGTTTACTGAATATTTAGAAAAGGGTGGTAAACCTAAGTTGAATGAGGCACTTTTTTCAGAATATGCAGACTATATACTAGGGAAGAAAATACTCAAATGTTTAGAAGAACATACTGAGTGCAGCTTTGAAGCTGAAATGTAATTAAAATAAATAATCATGGCACAAGTTAATTTAAATATTGATGAACTAAAGGGTTTTGTAAACCACATTATAGAAAACAATCGTTTCCTACAGAAGGAAAGTAAACCACCAGTTGCAATTGAGGTTGTGGGTGAATCAGGTATTGGTAAGACCTCTACTATTGTAGAGTTGGCAAAGGAGAATAATCTAGACTTTGTAAAGTTAAATCTAGCACAGATTGAGGAGCTAGGTGACTTAGTAGGTTTTCCTGTACGTCAGTTTCAGATGTACAAGGAAGTAAAAGTTAAACCGTCTAATGATGGAATTAACTATACTGCTGCACAAAGAGCTGCTGCATCTAAGGATGTTGCAAACATAACTACCAAAAAGGTAGGTCAATGGGTAGATGAACTCGCAGTCGGTGAGTACCTGAAGAATGGTTTTAAGATGACTGGTAAGAATAGAATGTCTTACTGTGCACCTGAGTGGATCTCTGATAAGAAGCAAGGTGGTATCCTTCTACTAGATGATTGGAACCGTGCTGATGTAAGATTCATTCAAGCTGTTATGGAGTTGATTGATAGACAGACTTATATCTCTTGGTCTTTACCAAAGGACTGGCATATCATTCTAACTGCTAATCCAGATAACGGAGACTACATGGTTAATAGTATTGACTCAGCTCAGAAGACTCGTTACATTACTGCAAACCTAAAGTTTGATGTAGATGTATGGGCAAGATGGGCAGAGGAAGCTAACATAGATACTAGATGTATTAACTTCTTGTTACTTAACCCAGAGCTGGTGACACAAGAAACTAATGCAAGATCTATTACTACATTCTTTAATTCTATCTCTAGCTTTGATAGCTTTGAAGACAACCTAGCTATGATCCAAATGATTGGTGAGGGCTCTGTTGGTAGTGAGTTTGCTTCTATGTTTACTATGTTTATTAATAATAGACTTGATAAGATTGTAACTCCAAAAGAGTTATTGACTGATCAGGATGAGTCTAAGATTATTAATAAGCTAAAGTCTTCTGTTGGTACAGGTGATTCTTATCGTGCAGATATTGCATCTATACTAGCTACAAGGCTGGCAAACTATTCTATAGTTTATTCTAAAGAGAACTCAGTAACTGCTGATATAGTCACTAGACTAGAGAAGCTTTGCACTGGGGATTATTTCACAAATGATCTGAAGTATCTTGTTGTAAGAACAATATACAATGGTGCTCGTCAGAAGTTTAATAAGCTTATGATGAAGCCTCAGATTGTTAAAATGACAATGGCGTAATGAGTAAAGTATTTCAAGAAATTGATAATACTATTGTTACAAATCTTCTTGGGAGTGAGGTACGGGAAATAACCGTGCCTTACTCTGAGGAGAATTTTAATAATAGCATATATCTTGTTGACACATCAAAGTATCATGATCTTCTAGATACTCTTCAACCTAATACTGATCCTTCTGCTTTAAAAGGTAAGAAGGTTTATATTCTACCCGGTATAGAGTATACTAATGATAGACTACGTGGTACACTTGATGCTCTTGATATTAAGATAACAGGTAGTCTTAAAAGAGCTGATGCAGTTGTAGTTGGTAAGACTCTTGAGGTTACCACAGATAGATGGACATCATTCTCTAATAGAAATGTTATTGGTTATTTGAAGGGATACTATGTAGGTCATGGTATTTCTAGTGTAGATAATGATGAATTTGCTATGATGGTAAATGATCATGACAAAGCAGTTCTATTTCATCCAAATATGGGTATAAGACCTAGCACATATTCTAACAATTGTTATAATGCAAATACTATTCATGAGAAGTATATCACCAGTGGTGGTCTCAAAATTATTGATGCAATTAATAATGGGCTTGGTGTAGTTAGTGCTGAGGATATTATTAATAATCCAATAACTAAGCTAACTCTTGATGAGGAGTTGGTAGAAACTATATCTTCACAGATATGGGGTAGTCATGAGGATGTTGAGATGGCAGGTAAAATCATACCTAACATTGATTATGAAACTAATATCCATTATCTATGGAAGCTAGCTGCGAAGATTGGTGCTAGAATTTACAGATATAATAGGAACAAAGATGTAAAGACATGGATTGCTAATAGTAGATTTAATATGCTTTATCGGATGAATTCATTTGAAATGATTGAGTATCTACAGAGAAATGATAAGCTTGATCATGCTTCATTTACTTATCTAGAACCTATTTATAGAAAGGGAATCTTAATTCAATCAGAGGGTGACTATACTGGTATTGCACCTAAAGAACATCCTATATACAAGTTTAAGGTTGAGATCAAACCAGAGTATTTAAAATATATGAAAAATGAAGAAAGCGTTAAGAGTACTGATTAATAGTGAGAGAGATAGTGGTGAGATAGTATCTATTACAGATGGTTATATTTTTGATTATGAAGTAAATAGAAACTCTTTAGAAAGGTTTAGTCATGAGACAGGTATAACCTTTCATAAACTAGATAGTAATTCTCTAAAGGGTAAAACCTTATATAGATACCCAAAGCTTAATCTATCAAGAGATAAAGTAGGTAGTATCAAGCAGGATTATGGAATCTCTATTACAAGAGATTATAAGAAAGCTGATTATCGTGTTATATCTCAGAAGTTTATTAACTCTAAGGTAGAGCAGCTTGGTTATCGTCCTAGAATCTTTACAGTTGAAAGTGTGCTAGCAGATATACATAAGCAACCTATAGATATGTCTGATGTAAGAGCTGCTATAAATGATCATGAGTGAATATTATTTGAGTATCAGGGTTATAGTTGGCATAGTAATTATGATATAACATATACCGGTAGATTAGAAAACTGGAGATGGGGATCGTTCATGAGTGAGAATGCATATACAATACTTAACTATGGTAATCTTGTATTAGATG
>CAACVC010000240.1_pt1 | contig 12364 bp, 20 predicted proteins | sample 2381761 | NCBI WGS metagenome assembly CAACVC01 (sample SAMEA5211966, study PRJEB30684) | marine metagenome | biome: Marine; feature: Epipelagic; material: Water | collected 2015-10-15 | depth 45 m
GCTGTTGTAACTACCACAGTAACAACAAGCCATGACAGTCTTTCCCACCTGGCTGTCATTCCAGTTGTATCAATATTATTAACGCCATATACATAAACAGTTACTTGATTGCCTATTTTTGTGTAGTAAGCTGTTGCTGAAGTTGATGATTGGTTTCCTCCTGATGCGGCATCATGCAAATACATAATAAACGAACCTTCTTCATAGTCATCCAGCGTATTCGCTGCTGCGTAAGTACCGGCAGAAGTGCCTAGAGTTATCCCAGCGGGGATAATTGTATGGCCTGATGAGTCGATACTTGTAGTGCCAATATCCAACGAATCCATAGAAACAACACCAGTAAACGCTGGGCTAGCTATATTTGCCTTAGTTGCTAACGCTGTTGCAATGTTATTAAACTCTGTATCAATCTCAGCGCCTTTGACAATCTTGTTAGCGTTACCTGAAGGTAAGGAATCCTTAGATGCAAAGTTAGTTGTTTTTGTATAATCAGCCATTATATAAGTCTACCTATAACTGCTTCAGTATTTAGCTCTTGTATTGACAAGGCTCTCTGATCTATTGTTGCTTCTATGCCTATGGTTGCTACTTTGCCCGACCCTGTTGCCTTTAGTCTAGCAACGTCAATAACAATCGTAGCACTATACTCTGATGTACTTACGTTGTACTCAGATATTCCGTACTCTGCGATAAGGCTTGTGGCAACAGTGAATGCTTGCTTATTATAACCTTCCGTATAGTCGTAAGCCCAGTTGCCTACTATCTCACTACCGGAGCCACCGATGACTGTAAAGCTAATTTCTTTAAGCAGCTTAACTCTGGATGGGTCGCCAAAGGACAGTGGGTTAGTGAAGTATTTGAATGTGTATGTGTCAGTATCGTCCAAGTAACCGCTGTATTTGTTTACGCCCACTGAGTTACCAAAGTACAGAGTACCGTCCTCTGCCCTTTCCGCACATAAAAGTGCGTTTCCCAGCCACGTAGTCGCCCTGTAGCTACCGTCCTCTAGTGTACCTCTCATGTCAAAGCAGTACACCTCAAGAGTAGTAGGTAAGAACAACAGATAGAAGGCTTCCTCTGGGCTGTAGGCTGACTTAATGTTATCTGTCTGTGTGTTTACAGCCAGCATCATAGTGTCACGTACATTCTTAGATACGTTACCAATAGGGTTAGACTTCTCTTGTATAGTCCTGCCTAAGCTACGTAAACCTGAGTTAGACAAGAATATGAGGTCTGTGCCGTTGCTCTGTACGCTGTCTCTAGCTATACATCCGATACCAGTGATAGTATCAGATAGTGTCATACTGGACGGTGAAGAAGCTCCTTGGTATAATAGAATGCTACGCTTACCAAAGATAACTAAGAAGTGATTAAACTCCGCTAGTGCTACAATCTCATCGTGTCCTGTAGGCCAGACTGTAGTAACGTCTAAGCTGCCTGAACTACCGCCTGTCCACGCATGGCCTACTAAAGAGTCTGACCAGTATAGCGTGTGTTTGTTTCCTGTAACGTCAGCAGCCCATACACGACCAAAGGCAGCTAATGCTTCGTTAGCCTGCGGTGGCGTACCTGTGGCGTGGCTATGGTCACTAAACTTCTCAAGTACACCAGAGCCAGACTCATCAGTGTAAATTAACGGCTCTTGCCCTTTCTGGAAAAAGTAAGCGTGATTAGCAAAGTTTATAATCTTCCAGTTGTTTGCTGACACTGTGTAGCTGCTAGGAGTAATGTCGGTTAGTGTGGTGGTGCCCTTGAATATCTTGCTGTTACCAGTAGAGAAGATTACCTTGTCACCACTGTAGTCCACATACTCAAATATAGTCTCTACACCAATACTAGAACCCAGTGGTGCTGCGGAGCTAGTCAGCTTGTTAATACCTTTACGTGCCGCAATACGCCCATACTTGTCAATGACTGCGTTCTGTGCTATGGAAGCAAAAGAGGGGTCTTGACCCACAGGAGAGTCCTGAGTGTTTAACCCACGAAACCCTGGCGCACCAATGTATATGTTCTGACGTTGCTCGGCCACTATGGAACTCTGTAAATAAATTCTTCAGGGTTCTTATATGCGTCTAACGCAATTTCGTCGGATAAATGACGGTCTGCAATGAGGAAGTAATCTTGTGCAGTCGTGCCGCCCGTCTCTCCTCTTTCTCTTGCGAGGAGAGCAACTGCTGCATGAACAATAGGATTAGAAGGCAGCGCAGTTGTATCTGTGTTAGCTGTTAGTTCGTTTTCCCTCGCTATCAAATCAAAACGTATAGAGTACACACCGTCTGGTGTAGGGTAAAGTGTAACTTGTGTATCCTGTGAACTGTCTACTCCTGAGTATGTAAAGTAAGAAGGTTGACTGTTAACGGCCCCAGTATTATATACGGCATTGTTGACCCATGTGGGAGTCTGATAAGTGAGGAAAGAATTAGAAGTGTCGTTAATAACACTGTATACTTTAATGCGCTCACCAGCACCCGTTAAGCTATATTCTGAAGTACCTGAAGAAGTAGTTACAACTATTGTAGTTCTGAGAGCAGACCAGTCATGCGAGTTCTCTACTTGTCTCTTTGCATCGTTTACAAAGTCCCCTACCATCTTAGAGTACGCTGTATTAGTTACTGATGGCACTTCGTCTTCACGTAAGCGTCTAAGCACGCTGTTTACTAATGTTAAGTATTGTGTACTCATTAAACAATTCCTTGGAATAACCCAATTTTAGGAGCTTGGTATACTGGCAAGCCTGTCAGCCCTGCAAGTATTTCTGGAGCTTCATATTTCTTTTCAAACTCAAAGTCTTCAAACATTGTCTTAGTTACTGACTGAGGCTGTAACATGCCAGCGCCTAGCCCTAGAGCAAGACCTAATCCTGTACCCGCACCAGCGCCTTCTCCGCGCCCTTGGCCCTGACCTTCACCAAAGCCTTCACCAAAGCCTTCTCCAAAACCTTCTTCTTTTCCTGCGGCTTCTGCGGCCTCTGCTGCAGCTTCACCTGCGGCCACTGCGTCAGCTACAGCAGCTTGTCCCGCTGTTACGGCTTCCGCTACTTTAGTTTCACCAGCAGCCACAGCATTCTGTAGAGTTTCTTCTGCTTCAGCTTTTGTAGTCTGTAGTGTTTGTTCTGCTTGTTCCATAGCATCAGCTAAGGCTTGATTACCGTCTTCTATAGCTTTTTCTTTAGCTGCCGTTACTTCAGTAAGTTTAGTTGTTAAGTCTGATACAGTACCTGTTAGTGTGTTTACTGAGGTTGTTAAGTTTTCTATGTCAGATTCTTTTGCTTGTGTTACTTGCTGTTGTTCTTGTAGTGCAGTTTGAGTTGACTCAAGTGTAGTTTTTAAGTCTGATGAAGTAGTTTGTAAGTTAGATACTAAATTAGTTAAGTCTATAACTTCTTGTTCGCTGCCAGCAAGTTCTTGTTCTGTTTGTTCTACAGTAGATTGTAAACCTTCTATTGTAGACTCAAGACCTGTTTTCTCTTTTGAAAAATCTAACTGTAATTCTCCCAACGCTTCTCTAACAGCGGAGTCTACATCATTTTGGTTAAACTGTGTAGTATCTTCAGGCAGAGAATCAATAGCTGATTGTACTGCTGTGTCAATGTCTTGTTGGTTAAAAGGTGTTACATCTTCAGGTATAGCTTCTAGTGCTTCCCTTACAAAGTTGTCTACGTCTGCTTGGTTAAACTGTGTAGTATCTTCAGGGAGGTTGTCTTGGAATACCTGATAAGCTCCCGCTAACGCAACATCAGAGTCTAGTTGAGCGTCTGCTAATGCGTCGGAGACTGCTTTATTTAAATCTTCTTGACTGTATTCTGTAGTGTCTGCGGGAAGATTGTCAATAGCTTCTTGTGTAGCTGCGTCTGCTTGTTCTTGTGTTAGTAGACCTTGGGTTGCTCCTGCTACTGCTTCAGCTATCTGTGCGTCTACTTGTTCCTGTGTAAACGCGCCTGCTTGTGCTTCTGCTGAACTGCCGCCTCCACCACCTGTTTCAGTGTCTTGTGTAACTACAGGTGGTGCTATTTCTTCTTCAATATTTTCTTCTACTTCTGGAGTATCAACAGGAATATTGACAGCATCAAGTTCAACTGCTGGTGCTTGTATGTTTGTAGAGGGAGTTAAGTACCCCATGTCTGTGTAAAAATTTGTAAGTAAAGGATCAGCAGTTACCAGTTCTAAAAATTGCTGTGTTTTAACAGGGTCGTTATCTCTAGTAAGCTGTTGCTCTATTCCCCTGTCAGCGTCCCAACCTAAGTCAATTAACTGTGTAGCCAAGTTTCTTAGTGCTTCGTTACGCTGTACTACAGTTTTATCTTTAAACTTGTAAGCTCCCCTTGGATCATAGTTTTGAAGTCTTGTTAGCTCAAAACGATTAGGATTGGTTTGTCCTGATATGTTTTCGCCTACTGCTGTGCCTAAGTTGTACAAAAGATAAGCAGAAGTTATAGGGTCTAAGCCAAAAACTCCACCAGCGGCGGCAGTTTCTCCTGCTGCAATAGCTTCTCCTGCTGCAATAGCTTCTTTTGTGGCTGCTGCTGTAGCTTCTGCGGCAGTTGCCCCTGCGCTTGTTAACGCATTAAAAGTAGAGTTAAATACTGGAGTGCCGCCTGCTCCTATTCCTGTGGCTGCTCCTGCTAAAGCTGGCCCACCGAAATCTATAGTTGTTGAAAGCAAACCAGAGCCAACTAATGCATCCCTCAAGGTATCTAAATTACTCTGACCATCACCAGAGGGTAAAGTAAATGGAGGGGTTGTTTCTTCTTGTTGTTCTTCTTCTTGTTCCTCTTGCACAGCCACGCCGCCCATAAAGCCGGGAGGTAAGTCAAACTCTGACTCAAAAGGATTACCAAAGAAAAACTGTTCTGCTCTCATTTGCCACCCCAGTTAGACAGGGTTTTAATACCAAAGCTAGCAGCTATAGCGCCACCAAGAAATGCTTTGTAGTAGTCTGGCATTGTAGACAATACAGTAAACCCCTGCTCAACGTATGGAACCATTGACGGTACAAACGCACCTATCAACGGTAAACTTAGAATAATAGCAAACCACTCATCCTTCCAAGAAGACTGAGAGGCAGCGGCTTGTTGAGTTTCCCAATCAGCGTCCGCATCAATACGTCGCATCTTGGAGTCATGGACAGCTTGCTTTTCAGCAGCTTTATTTTTAAGGAAAGTACCTGCTAAATTAGCTATAGGCCCAATCAAAGATTGTAACATATACTCACCTTAAAAAGAAAGCTAGGGGCCACCTAAGCAGCCCCATGCTTAACCTACTATTAGCTAGCAGGAACTACCAGAGTCAGGCCAGACGCAGGACGAAGTACAGCTACTCCGTACAAAGTGTCTGAAGTAAACAAGTTAGAGAGAAACTCTTGCTTGTACTGAGTCTGTGAGCGTACACCCATTTGTTCTGCCATAACGATAGCATCGCTGTGGAGCAACAGTGCGCCCAAAGAGTCTACTGAGCTAGCTGAGTTATCACCAGCAGCTTCAACAGTAGGACAGTTAGTGCTAACGTAAACGTCGATACCGTACAGTTGACCAATCTGGCCGTTTGTAACTTGACCGTTGTTTACGAAGTCAGAGCTAACATAGCGGTCAATACCCATAATAGTGTTGCGGACAACAGGTGGGATAATGAAGCTACGTCCGTCCATAGGAACGTCTTGGTCATCTAGCTTTTGGATGATGCCACGGAAGCCTGCGTCAGTAAATACGTCAGCGGAAACTACAGTGTCAGCAGTGTAAGTAGAAAGACCATTAGAAGCGTCTACGAAGAAAGTACCTGCGTTATTCAGGTAGGTCGTAGATGTTGTACCAGACGTACCCAAGCCAGTAGCCAACGAGTGAAGGTCGGTGTCAACTTGTTTAGCCAGTGCATAACCAGCATCTTCAGTATAGAACTGACGCAAAGAAGACAGGGCTTGTACATCCGTAATATCCTCAATCAAGCGTGAGTATTCAAAGTGCTTGTTGATAGATACTTGCACTTCGCTTTCCGTAGCGTTCTGCACAGTTACAGCAGTGTTCTCTGCTTTAGCGTGTGCATCGCCACGTACAGGCTTAGGTACATGGATAGTATCGCCTTTCTTGCCAGCCATTGACATCTTCTTTACAAGATTGGCTAAAACAAGGTTCTTTTGGTATGAAGCGATGATTTCATCACTCCAAATTTCTGGGATAAAGGTTGCTGCACTAGTATTGTCAACAAACCCCCCAGTCGCGGGATATGTAGAATCAGTCATTTAATATCTCCTCAGATATACTATTTGACCCTCTTTTCAGCATACGCTCTCATTATTTCATCTTGGAGAGCAGCATACCTATGAGGATCTTCTTTCATAAGTTTAATAATGTCTGCGCGTCTGTAGATTTTCTTAGGGCTTGATTCAGAGCTACCACGAGCATTACCTGTGCTAGCTGTGCGTACTGCTTGCTTGCGGCTCTGCTTTTCAGCACTTGCAGCTTGACCAATCATCTGTTGACGTTCTTTCCAAAGATTGAAAAGCTCATCAGCAGCTTCGTAGTCGTACTCCTTGTCCGCTGCTACAAACAACTTTGTCCTAACCTTAGATCCCTGAATCCACTCTGCAAACTTTGTATCCTTTAGGATACTTTCCATGTCAGGGTGGTTAGTCTTTAGTGCAGAGAGTGCAGCTTGCATTCTGTACTGTTGACTTACTGATTCAGCTTCCTTAATTTTAGGATGGTTCTGAATAGCCTGTGCTACTGCCTTCTCAGGATCAGTAAAGAAGTCTACTTCTTCGACTTTTTCTTGTTGTTGTGGTTCCGTTGTGAGTTGTGCTTGGATGTAGTTATCAACAACTTTACGTAACTCGCCTACCTCAGAACTTTGTCGCCCCAATAGCTTCTCAGCTTCTTGGTGCATCTGTACAAGTTCCTGTGCAGACTTGTTTTGGTATTTGTCAGGAATCTCAGGTTCGCTAGGAGTTACCTGTTCTTCCACTTCTAGTTGTTCTTGTTCCGCAAATACGTCTTCCGTAGACGCCTGCGTATCCTCACGCTCAATTATTTTAGCCATTATTAAACTCCGTACCTTAGTATTATGGAGAGATTAAAAAAAGGGTTCTAGCTACGAACTTTGCTTTTTCTCGTATTGGATGTGGCTCGCCCTAGCCTTAGCCCAACGCTTTGTGGCGTCAGGAAAGTCTCCGCTTATTGGATCAAGAGAAGACCTGATAGGAGAGATAATCCGTTTAGCGCTGTAACCGCACTTTTCACACCGTATAATGTGTTGGGTTTCAGGTACTAATGCTTCAAATACATGCCCATCAAGACACTTAAAATCATACAGCTTGAACATTGTCTTCTAAATCAAGTTCTTCCTGTTCTGATTCTTTTGCGTCTTTTTCAGCATTACTTATTTGAGTTTCTAAGTTAAACAACGTAGCGAGTATTGCAAGTTGTCCTTTACGGAAGTGCAAGTTGTCATTATCTGTTGTTTGTTCAACTGAGTTTATTTGCGCTACATTTTGGTTTAGATCAGAAAGAAGTTGTTTCCAACCTTCTAAACGAAACATTTCAAAGTAATTAGCAAAGTAAACTTCAAGTTCTTTAGTCATCTTATGTATTCCCTTAATTAGTTTAAGATACAAGATAGATTATATCATACTTTTGACAAAAAGTCAAGTATTATTTTACATTTTTCTACCAGCAGGTTTACGCATTGGTTTCTTCTTCATGGCTTTCTTTTTCTTTTTCATTGTGCCTGTTTTTCCGTAGCTCATTCCATATCCCGGCATATCAGTCTTCCTCTCTTTTTGGTGGATCTCTAAGTAACAGTTTAGTACCTACGTCAGCCACAGGCACTACTCTGGGTTCACAATACGCATCAAAGTGTCTAGTCTTGGGCATTACAATAGCGTGCTGCCCTACATCCTGATGCACTAAGGCTGTTTTGTATTCAAGGCAAGAAGTCAACTCACGGAATGCTATCTCAAGCGTAGGTACATTCTTTTCCAGAATTACCAACATAAAGATTAGCATAGTCTCCATTAGATTCTTCTTTTCTTTTTTACAGCCTGTGTTTTAATAGCTGTGGGTGCCTGTAGTTCCCACGTTAACAGCAACAGCTTTGTGTCCCACGCTGTTCCAAGGACTCTTGGCCCTTGGTTACGCACATACAAAGTCGCTCCGTATCCGCATTTTTGGTAGTTGTAGCGCAGCCACATTTTCGCAACTTTGTGTCGCTTTGCTGGGGGCTGGACGTAGCGTAGCATCCTGTATTCTCGCATGTCGCAGAATAAGTTTGGTCGTTCTGGATCATAGACTAACTCTTGCTCAAGAGAGCTTGTACGAGAGCTTGGATCTGTTCGTTGGTCTTTTCTTGAATCTTCTCCTGACGAGCCAACGAGTTGACGATTGCTTCGACCTTCTGCTCCGTCACTGCCTGTGCTTGCCCGTTGGCCTGAGCCTTTGCCGCAGCTTGCTCTGCTATCTGAGCTATGCGCTCACGATCCTCTGATGCGTGCGCTGTGTTAGCCTGTAGTACGCCCCAAGCAACTGCTAGGCTTACAGCAGCAGCGCCTATAGGTAATCCCCACTGGGGTATTCTAATGCTTCCGTCAGACATTGTTTTTCCTTGTTATACCGCCCGTAACTTGCCGGACTTTCTGTTTACTATTTTTGTGCTAGTTTCTATTACAAAAGCAGAATGCTGTTTAATCATCTCCAGAATCCCTAGCTGGATGTCAAGATCTTGTGCTTCAACGAGGGAACCTCCTAAGTAAGAAATTGTCTCTGAGTTAAGCCGCAAAGAAGTTGTTTCAGGGTCATCATGTATAGTTATAAACTCAGATTCCATCATGGTAGTCCTTATTTTCTTCTTGACTTAGCTCCTGAACACTTCCAACGCTTACGTGATAAATTGTTTGGAGTGTTAGGGTCATTCTGTTTAGACTTGGGCAATCGTTTTTTAATACCTAAACTTCTAGCGCAGTAGCTATCTCCTTTGCTGGTTCCCGGCTTGACTCTAGGGCCGCCGCCTTTTGCTGGGCCAGCCTGCCCATAGGAGACTCTCTTTCCCCTAGAAGTTACCTTTACTTTCGCTTTTCCTTTCCTTGGTTTCGCCATCAGGCAGCCTCTTGTTTAGTCTTGCGCGTCTGCGCTGGCTTTTTCGCTTCATTTTTAGCTTCTAGTTCCTTAATCTTGTTTTCAAGTTCTGCAAACTTGGCGTTGATTTGGTCAATAGCGTTTTGAAATTGTACGGAGGTTATTACCATGTTACTGTCCTTGCCGTTGCTGCTGTCCAATCTTGAGATCAATCTCTTTCTCTTTCAGCATGGTTTGTGCCATCTTCAGCCTACGTTCAAACTCCTTATCATCTTGGTCGCCTGCCTGTAGGTTGGTTGTGATAGCCTTGATCCTGTCAATCTCTAGCTCCTGCGGTGCCAACTGAGTTTCTACAGCCATCTTCTGCGCTCTGGCTTGTGACTCAGTAGCTTGTCCATTCAACGCTGCTGTCTGAGACTGCTGGAAGGCAAGCTGTGCCTGTTGTGCAGCCTGTGCCAACTGTTGTTGCTCTGGAGTAGGTTGTGATTGCTGTGCTGCTTCTTGTAGTCTAGCAGTCAGTTCCTCCCGGTTTGACAGGTTCATGTTGTCAATGATGGACTCTATAAGTGTGTTGTACAGAGGTGAGTCCTGTGACATTGTTTGCAGTAGCTGTACAAGCTGTGTGACTTCGTACTCACGCGCAATAATGCCTAGTGTGGAAGTAGCATCAAACTTGTAGTCAGCAACAGGGTAGTTCTCAGGGTCAAACTGCATGTACCGGCACGCGGCTTTCTTTACAAACGGTATTAAAAAACAGTCTTGGAAGTTTATTAGTGTGCGTTTGTGACGCTTAATAATAGCACCAAGAGACATGCTAATTCCAGCAGCAGTAGCTTCGCCGTTGATGCTTCCCGGAATGCCAGCAGAGTCAATCGCTCCTGTAGACATCTGTACCATTCTTTGTAACGCATTAGCTTGCTCAAATGTAATCTGACTAACTTGACCAAAGTTAAACGGTTGTAGGACTTGTCGTGGGTCACCGTTGGTTAGGACAATCTTGCCGGGGCGTACCTCTGGCCTAGAGCCTCTAGGAAGCCGTGTAGCGTCCATAGCAAGCATTGGGTGTACAGTAAAGGATAAGGCGTCAATACGTGCGCGAAGCTCTGTATCAAGCGCCTTTTGGCTATTGTAGCCCTTCTCACAAACACCGCGCCCCCAGAACCTTCCTGGCACAACGTCCCAAGGAAAAGCCACGATAGGTCGATCTTGCATCATGTAGGGGTTTTCTTCTGCCTTTAACAGTATTCCACCATTGGCGATAACGATGATAGCTTCCGCATAGAAACTTTCTTTTGTATCCTCATCTTCAACAAGTGTTTCTATCTCAGCTATGTCCTCATCGTCCTGCATCATCAGTTCTTTTTCAGACTTCATTAGCAGGTGGCGGGGTACTTTACCGTAGTATTTTGTTAGACGTACTTTATCGTCATCAAAGCTGGATAGCTCTTGGTCAGGCTCTAACTCGTAGTCTCTTGGAGCGTTACCGACGTACACATCAGCATACACTCCAGACTCCTGTAGTTCCTCCACAAGATGCCTAGACACAAACTCATCTACAGCAACTCCAAGCGCGTTGTCTACGTTGGTAGCCACAGGGTCAATGAGAAAGTTTTGAGGAAGGATGGGTCGCAGCTTGACCATTGTTCGGTCAGTCACATTGACACCCACTGCTGTCAACTCACCACCCATGATAGGTTGGGTGGCGGGAGCCATCTCTTTGACTTCCTCTAGCACTACCTCACCAATCCCTGTTCCAAAGACTGCTGAATTGATAAGGCACTCTCCTACGGACTGACGTAGCTTTGCTTTCTCTAGGTCAGTGTGGAGTTTGGTTTTCAGGTACACAATGTCCTGGTTGTCCTGATCGTCCATGTCGTCAGTAATACTGAAGTATTTACCGCGACCAAAAGTAGCTTCCTCAATCTCCGCTACGCTGGACTCTACAGCCTGCTGTAGTGCAGGGCTGATAATTCTGCTTCTTTCGCTTTTTCTGTCTGAGTCTTGGGATGCCCAGATGCCGCGCCAAAGTCTATAGTATTCTTCGTTACGCTCTGCGTAGTTGGATTCGTAGTGGTCACGCCAAGTATTGCACTTGTCTATAACCCAATCTTCAATATGTTGCTCAGTGGCAAGGGTGTCGTTGTCACCGTATTCCATAGTTATACCTTACGTGATCGTCTTGTTTTTTTGGCTATCTTTTTAGGTTGTTTACTGTGCTGTTTGCCTGCCGCTGTGTCTTTTCTTTTCTTACGGGATGTTGTAGCGTACTCTTTGGAGGACAACGACTTTATAGCTTTCTCAGGCAAATACCGTTCTCCAGTGGCTTTTGAGCCTTGAGTGCTAGGCTTACCTGACTTTGTGCGCCACTTTTGTTGAGTCCACTTTTTTAATGACTTCTGTGGTTTTTTTAAACCAGCCATTATTTTTTACCTTTCACTTTCTTTTGTACGGTCTTGCTTAAATCTTTTAAGTGAAACAGTCGTTGACTTGTTTTGGTATGGGACTTGTTTGTGTGCAACTCGCCATTAGGCATCTTGTGTGTATTGCCTTTCCACTCCTTGCCTGTCTTTGTGTAGTGTGGTACTCCTTTCATCGGTATCCTCCGCCCTTGGCTTTGTACTCTTTGGCGAGCATCTGGGCTTTACGCGCAGACCACTGCCCCGGCTTACCACCTTTTCCACCCGCCTTAATCCTGTTGAATAAGTTTTTACGCATGGTGGGTTTTGTATAGTTTCCAGCTTCATTTACTCTTGACTTAGATTTTTTTGTAGCCATTAGTACCCCGTTACTGTGTCCAAAACTTCATGGTCATCTATTTCAAAGTCGTATGTGTACGCTATCTTAGCCAACTGATCTATGTAAGCCAATGCGTCCACAAGGTCATCATGTGTCAATGGGTCAGGAAATTGAAACAACTGGTCTAAGAACCGACTGTTCCATTCGCCTTTGGATAAGGTAATGAAACCATTTTCAAACCTGCCCTGTAGCGCCCACATAACTCTATCAGTCTTCTTTTTGTTCCCGTGGGTCAACTCATCAACCCTAAAGAACATCCCGTACCGCTTCATCATGTCCGTCAAAGGAGACATAACAGCCTGCCTAGCGATACCTTTCTCTATCCCTATGCCTATGGGCCTGTAGTCCCTGACAACCTCAAATATCTTTCTGGCTGTCTCAGACAACTCCCAGCGTCCATGCACTATGTTCTCTACGTGCCAGTGTCCGCTGTCGTTGACCTTAACAACCGCTATGGCTGTCTCGTCCAATTTACTGTTCTTGGTACGCTGTTTGTTTACTTCCAACTAG
>CAACVC010000206.1_pt1 | contig 12328 bp, 8 predicted proteins | sample 2381761 | NCBI WGS metagenome assembly CAACVC01 (sample SAMEA5211966, study PRJEB30684) | marine metagenome | biome: Marine; feature: Epipelagic; material: Water | collected 2015-10-15 | depth 45 m
TGCCTGTGCCATCGAATGAGACTCCACCAATGTTTCGTGCTGTTTCAAGAGCAGTAGCTGTTGCAGAGTTACCGGTACATGAACCTGAGCTTCCAGAAGTATTCCCAGTTACATTGCCTGTCAATGCACCTACAAAAGATGTAGCTGTTAAAGCTCCTGAGCTAGAGTTAAATGTTAAATTCGTTCCTGATTTAGGTGCAAGATTACCTGTAGCACCTGTTGTAAACAACACATTACAGCTAGTATCTGTTGATTCATCAGCTACTGTAATTAAACTAGAAGCGTCTGATATAGATATCCAAGATGAACCATTGTAAAACTTTAATAAATTAGAATCTGAGTTATAAAATAAATCACCCTCATCCAGTGAAGATGATGGATCGCTAGAACCTATACGATAAATACTAGCAAAATCATTTACTGAGCTTAGATTACTAGCTACTGTGTTTATGTTTGTAATACCACCAGCAACAGTATTAATATTACTTGCATTTGATACTGCTGAGTTTATGTTTGATGAGTTACCTGCAACACTTGTTACATTAGTAGATATGCCAGCTACTGTACTTACATTAGCTTTTATGGCTTCTAGTGCATTTAAGTCAGACACAAAGTCTGTAGTTGCAAGACTATTTAAATCTGATACAAAATCAGATGTTGCTAATAAGTTAAGGTCGCTAACTATATCAGTAGTTGCTAATGTATTAAGGTCAGATACAAAGTCTGACGTAATTAACGAGGCTACTCCAGCCACACTTGTTACACTCGATGATATTCCTGCAATAGTATTTACATTTGATATAGCTCCAGCAACCGTATTTATGTTACTTGCGTTGCTTACAACAGATGTAACATTGCTAGCGATACCAGATACAGTGGTGACATCACTGGCTATACCAGCAATTGTTGTTACATCTGTGGCAGCGATTGTTGTTTGAACATCGCCATCACTATCAAATGTAAGCACCTTAGATGCTCTGGTAGCTTTTGCCGGTAATGTTACTGTCGCTGCAATAGAATCTGTATCTAATAATTTAACTGATCTATCTGACTGTTGGTCAATATCAGCTAATTTTGCATATACTTTGTCTAAATCTGTGTTAAGTGAGGTTATATCAAATGAGCCAGTTGTTGGAAAGTCCGATGTTCTTTCTATTGCAATATCTCTGATAATAGTAATAATATCGCCATTGGAAGCCCCAGTACTACCGAGAGTAACAGTACCGCCAGCACCGAACTCAAAAGCACTGTCACTAGCAGAAGCAGTACCAGTAACAGAATACTGGGATGTTGAGCTTGGGCTTGCATTATACGTAAGTAAACTTGTGCCATTATATACTTTTATATCATTTGTGCTAAAAAACTCAAATGGAATAGTAAACGCAGTCTGGTTAGATGTAGCTGTATACGTGGCTCTAGGCGTGTTTTTTGCTGTTACAATTGTCATATATTACCTATATTGCCTTTTACGATAACGATTTTCAATACCTAATACATTTTCTAGCATAGGATCATAAGGATGATTTACGCTAGAACCTAGTCCCTCTCCTATAGCTACAAACAATGCTTTATGTACAGCTAGGTTTTGTCCGGGCATATTTCTTCTTATTGCATATTTTTGCTGTAATGTATTGTCATCAGCAAATGCTCTATATACGTCGATTGCTTTACTTACTGCTGCACCTCCTACTTGACCATAACTATCATATTTGTCTTTTTCACCATATGGAAATGGCATATCAAAATATGGTCTTAAACCAAAGTTTCCACTAGATAAATTTTCTACAATTCTGTTTGTATCTGTAAACAATCCTAAAATACCACTATTTTCTACACCCAATGCTACATTTTCTGCAAAAGTATCTTGTGGTCCATATTTAATACCATTTGCAACCATTGATGTAATAACAGCTGTCGTTGCGTAAGCAGCATAACTTCTTTCCCTTTTGGCTAAACCAGATGCAAGTATTTTTCTGTTGGCAGCAATGCCCCAAGCATAAAATTGTGTAATTAATAATAAATGAGGTAGATTAATTGCTACACCACGTTTAAGTTGCGTTACATCTCCACCTATTACTTTAAATAAACCTTTCATTGTTCTAGATATTTGATTATTTGATGATATAAATTTTCTAAAACCCTCACTATCTATAATCATTTTTCCATACATCATGTTATTTTTATCTGCAAGGTTCGGGGTAACAATTGATCTATCAACGTCAGCTTTGAGTGCTTGTCTAAATACTCTTAATGCTTCACCACCTGATTTTGTATTAGCCCATTCTCCCGTATTAGCTAAAAACAATGGTGCATGTCCATCTTTTGATACTGTTTGTATAATTCCATCGTCATAAAGTTTTTTTACTGAACGTGCTATTTTTTTAGAAATTCCATAAGATATAAGTCTATCTATATCAGCTTTATCTAATGTTCCATCTGCCATTTTCAACATATCTTCTATAAATCTATGAGCTGATATACCTTTTTGAAACTCTTTCATCTGTGCTGTAAGCTGTGTTAAACCATTCATGTAATAAAATGGTTTTTGAGCTGACTGTAATGCACGCCTTGCATTTGGTATTTTTAATCCAAATGGTCTAAAACTTTTAGTTGTTGTTGCTCCTAAGTCATTACCAAATATTCTTTCACTACCACCACCCTCAAATAACAATTCCATATGTGTATATAACCATGATTGATCTTTTAATATTGCCTCTCTCATTTCTTTTGAAATAGCATTATAAGATTGTGGATACTCTGCAATAACTTTCATAAATCCATGCATAGCTATTGGTCTTGAAAGTTCTGTTAATGAAGTTACTGCAACGTTACCCATTGTAGTTAATGATGTAAAATTTCTTGCTACTTCTATTGCTCTTTTTGATAGTGATTCTGGTGACATATAATTATATAAACCATACATTGCATTTACTTGCTCAGTAAAATTATTATAAAAAGAATTAGCTTCTGTTATTGAAAATTTACCTGAATCCGCTATTTCTTCCATTGTTTGTAATTTAAAAAGATTGCCATTTTTATCTCCAAACTCTTTTGTTATTTCTATTGCTGTACCTGTTTGTTGTCTATAGTGTTTAGCAAGTTCAGTTGCGTCAGTAAATATAAAATTTTTAGCACCATCTTTTGTGTTTACTTTTAAAAAACTTTTATTTGGTAATTCTATAGAACGTTTCATTAATGGTCTTGGTTTTTTGTCACCGGGAAGATCCATAATATTATTAGAATCCATAAATTGTGCTTCTTTATTTATAATATTATCAATTGTTTCGTTAGTTAAATCATTAATGTACAACTCATATACTTCTTCGTCTGTTAGTTTTTGTTTTACTATTTTATTTTTTATTGAAACTTTGTATTTATTAAAAGGTTTTGATGGCACTACATTTTCGAATGCATATTTATCTAACATAGTTGGTCTAATTATGTTAAAAAAATCATCTCTGTAATCAATAATCATATCTACATCATACAATCTATTAAAATAAGAACCTTCTATTTCACCTTTAGGTGTAGCTGTTGTAACTTCTTCTATAACTTCATCTAATGCTTTTCCAAATTTATTATATTCATCTAATGTAAATTGATATATTTCTATATCTTCTTTTCTACCACCATCTTTTAATTTTTTTTCTAATCTTTTAATAGCTATGTCTATTTTAGATTTCATTGCTTTTGCATTTTTAGAATTTGCATACATAGATGTAGCAACAATGTCATTGTCAAATGCTTTATAAAATCTTTCTTGTGCATTTACAGCCATTTCAATTGCTTTTCTATGTTGTTCGCTTACTACTTCATTTAATTCTCTAGCATAAAAATCTGGATCTGCTCTTAGTTCTGTTACATATTCATTAAATTCACTTTCAGTCATTTTTATTTTATTTTTGTCTGCTTTACTTTTACCCATACTTAAAAATTCTTTTGCTTTTTCATATTTATTTCTAATAGATTGTGCAGCACTAGCTTGTGATGCTTCATCGCCTGATATACCAAAGAAACCTCTTGATAAATCATATGCTTTTGCTGCACCTGTAACAGTTTGCACTAATGATGTGTTGCCTTTTGTTGTCATTGTTTCACTAGCTTCACTACCATCTATATACATTTTATAAGAATCTTTTAATTCTTCTTGTAGTTTTATGTTTATGTGTCCCCATTTTAAATCTCTATTCATAAGTACTGAACGGTCAATAACTATACCTCTATCAGCAAATTTGTTACGCATACCATAATCACCTATTAATCTATGCATACCCATGTTTGTTTTTATATATAATTTTTTATCTTTTTTAGAAAATGCAGATGCTTTGTCTAATGGATTAAAAGAACCTAATGATTTAGACAAACGACCAAATGTATTATATAAAATACTGTCAATTATACCTTTATTGTCTTGACCATAATCTGGTGTAAAATCTATATCTTTATAACGTATCGCATCAGCTATAACTTCATCTGTTATTGCTTGTTCATTTTGTGCAAAATTTCTGCCTTTCTTTTTGTTAGGATAAATTGTTCTATATATTTCACGTCTTACCATAAAATCAGCAAACTTTTTTTCTGTATCTAATATGTTTTTATATTTAGTTCCTATTCCTATAATGTCAACACCAGAACGAAACTGTTGATATAAAATTTTTATAGCAGCATCATCCATATCTACAAATTCTTTTCCATTTTTATCGATAGTGTAACGTACAGGTGAATATTCAAAATTGTTTCTCCTTGCACGTTTATTACTCAATGTTACTGCTTCGTTTTTTTCATTTATATAGTTGCCTGTAGGTCCCGTTTCTCTCCTTTTTACTGTTTTACCAACATTATTTATTTGTAAATCAAAATCTATAGGTACGCCACCATCTTGATTTTGATGTGAATCTAAATAATTATTTGTTAAAACTTCATCATCAACATATTTATCTTCAATTCTTTTTTCAGCTTTATTGTATTTTATATATCGTGCTGTAGGCATTATTCCACTAAATAAACCACCAAATAAAACACCACCACCTATGTATCCCATAGTTTCTCTAGATGTTGCTGTTGGATCATACTGATGTCTAACAGCTTCTGAAACACCTATAGCTGCGCCTGCCGATGCACCCCCATAACTTATAGCTTTTACTATACTCATACCTCTGGTTACATACATAGGAGAATATGTTATTGGGTCTACTACTGCTGCTGCAAATATAGGAGGAACATAACCATTAGCTATTGTAAAATCGTGGCTAGCTATTCTTTGTTTTCTAGCCCTAGTAGCATCTATTTGTTGTTTTGCAATATCGTGTTCTATTTTACTTTTTATATTATGTTCAATCATATAATCATTGTAATCTTCATAACCCTCGTTGTTAGAAGCCCATGAATAATTAAAATCAGCTTTAGGTTTTTCATCAAAAAATCCATACCCAGCTCGATACATAGCTTCTTCATGAGCCATGTATTGACCGTATCCTGTTTCCATGATTTCATCTTTTACTGCTGACCAGTAAGATTGGTTTATTTTATCTGCCACTTGTTATGTTCATGATGTAATTATCTTTTTCTTCTTCTAAATATTCTGCTGTCAAAATAATAGGTTTATTATTTTTTCTGCTTAATATATCTACGTATCTTTCTTCTATATCACCATTATTTTTTTTTATAGTATTTACATATACTAATTTGTAATCTGGTTTTTCTGTAAAATAATTTGTTATAGGAATTACTTTAACTTTTCCATCAAAATAATTATCTAACTGTCTTTCTTGTACACCAACAGATAGTTTTTTATCTCCATCTTCAACATACATATCTGTTCCTGTCATATTTTTAAATATGTCTGATACATACTTTACTCTATTACTATCATCTTCATCTGGATTCACAAATTCTAAATCATCATAATCAACACCAAAATGATATTCTAAAGGATCTTCAGCATAAGTTTTATCACCTTGTCCAGTAATTATTAATCCTTTATTCACTGTACTTCTAGTTTCTATAATAGGAGTTTCATCTTGTAAATTGTTAGTATATGAGTTACTCAATATTATTCCTGCTGCTGGTCTTACAATATCATTCATATATTGTGATTCAGCTTTACCAAACTCTCCTTTATATGATAATAAAATCATATTTCTTATATGATGTCCTATTAATCTTTTTGATTTTGCAAATGGCAATGCTTTAAAATCTGCAGATGAATCTTTATATAATGCTCTATCAACTAAAAGATTTAAGTATGTATTTCCAACTTCTGGACCTTCTTTTTGTACGGTATATAAAACATCATTAACAGATTGTGCATATCTAGATTGTGCTATTTGTGAAAATTCATCTATTGTTTTTTGTTTGTCATAGTTATTGTATTTATACAAAACACCTAATGATATTAATTTTTCTCTATTTGCTGGATCTAATTTTTTTATATTTGTTAAGAAATCAGATTCTTCTAAAAAGTCATATAATACTAACGTAGAATCAAAAGTTTCTTTTGTAACTTGATTAGAACTCAATTGTGAAATTACTACACCATGTTCTGCTGGTGGCAAAATACCGAATGTTTTTAATGTCCATTTTTTGTATTCTTCTGGAACTACTCCGCCTTTTGCTTGTGGTAAGTTGTTAGGTATAGCTACTTCATTATTATATCTATTTATAATTTCTGGTTCATTTTCTATAAAAGCAGTACTCAATAAACTAAATTGTTTATTCATATCTGGTTGATATTTTTTGTTTAAAAAATTAAATTCTCCATCATCTTTGCTTAATGCTCTATCAATCATAGTATTAATAGTTTCATTGCTTTTCACTTTCCTGCTAGTATTTTTAAGTATTTTTTTATAATTTTTTAAATTTTCTAATACACTTTTTTTAGCATGGTCAGTAGTTATATTTTTATTTATTTCATCTCTTGTAATTAATTTTCCATCGCTCATTCTTACTTCTTGTTCTGATGGGGTTTTAATAAAATTAATTATTCTATTGACATCGCTACCAGAAAGATGAATTGATCTAGGACTTAATGTTGACCTATTAAAGTATTTAAATAAGTTTTTAGAAACGTATAAATGAGCTTTACCCTCACTTACATACTCTTTTATTTTTTCTTTTTTGAAAGTATTTGTATATCCTGCATTTTCTAAAGAATTTATATACTTTTGTTTTAATGCAGGGTCATCTATGTTTTCTGAATATATACTTGTAATTCTTTCACTATATATATCATTTACTAATTTTTTATGTAAGTTCCTATTTTCAGTTCTTAACTGTGCATCATATGTTGTTGCAACATTATATTCATATTGATTTATTTTATCGATTGCAAAGTTTTTTATAGAATCTCCTAATGTTCCTTTTACTGTTTCTAACAAAGGGTCTAATCTGCCTAATGCTTCAGTTTCATATATTCCCGGAGTTACTCTATTAAATTTTGCATTTTGTGCCGAATCTTGAACGATAGATTCTACTTGTGATTTTACGTCTCTTTCGTATCTATCAAAAATAAGTTTTTGGAATGTTTCAGCCGATGTTTTTCCAGTAAGATATTCAGGTACTTCTGGTAGTATTGGTACTTTTGTACCGTCATCTAGTGTTTCAAATACATAACCTATTGTTCTTGCTTCTTTTGTTGCTTGTTTTTTTCCCTCTGTTACAAGTCTGTTTTCTTCTTTTTTTGCTACTGTCTCTACTATCTGGTCAAATGCTCTAGCATCATTCATTTTTTGATTAGAAGCAGAAGAAAACCCAGAGCCACGATTAACTCCTATTTCGTTTCTAAAAAAGTTTTGTCTTTTATCAACCAACTGAACCACCCGGTATTCTACCTTTAAATGGATCTTTAGGTGCTGGTCTATTTAGTTCACTAAATAATGATGTTGTACGTGATAATCCTGTTACACCTGATGCTATTTCACCCATTGATGATGATGCTTGCCTTGCTATGCCAGCTTCTTGTGACATGCCTCTATTAAACATTTCTCTTTCAAAACCTGTGAGACTAATTGCATCTAAATCTTGTCTTAGTATTTCTTTATTACTTTCTAGTATACGACTTGCTGATGGAGAATCTTGTGTAATTCCTCTACCAGCTGACATTGCATAGTTGGTGCTTAGACTTCTAAAATAATTTCTTTTACGTTCGTTTTCTTTTTGTTCTGTAGCAATTCTTTCTTGTGCAGCCTCATCTTTATATCTGCGTTGTTGCATTTCAAACTTAGATTCTTCAAGCTTTCTTGCTTGTCTTTGAGATGCTATTGACATACCAGTACCTGCTACTGTCAAACCAATAGATGCGGCAGTCATGAGTGTTGCACTACCAGCAGTATAAGCTGCTACACTGCTTCCAATCCCTGCACCTATAGATAATGTAACTGGATCACACATTAATAATATACCTCCGATGTAATGCCTAATATTCTAAGTGGCAATGGTACAGATTGAGTTATCTCAATATCTGGTTCATTATCATATCCTAAAAAATGCACGTCTTTTTTACCTGTATAACTATCTACAACACCTGAATTATTAATGTTTGCTGTATTGTTTAATAGTACATCATTACCATTTAATTTGACATTATAGCTATTATTTAACTCAATTGTAGCTTTAGCAATCTTTCTAGGATATGCAGTTAAAGATGCACTACCACCTGATGTTCTTATTTGTGGCTCAACAGGTAATGTTTTAATTTCTAGTGTACTAGATAACCCAATATCTATAGCAGATGCTGGAATGTCGAATACTGCTACGCCACCTGATGTGACTGTTGCACTGCCATAATAGTAAACGTCTGAACCCTCACTCGATCCCGCAGTTGCATGAACAACCTTGCCACGCATATCTGGTGTGCTATTTAATCCTGTAAATGTCCTGCTAGTTACAAACTGTAATGCCACACCATCTGATTGTGATACAGCAGAATCAATAGCTATTGTATATTCGTTGCTATTACCTGTAGCTGTTACGCTTTGTATCGTATGTACTGTGCCTGTACCTGCAAACTGAAATGTTTCACCGATGTTAGGCGCTGCTGTTGTGCCATCAATAATAAATGTTGAGGAGCTACTAACTGTTCCATTGGTTAGTGGAGAACCATGCGGTTGGTAACTCCCAGATATTGTTTTTGTTACTGTCATGTCTGTAGGTATGTCAAATACAGATGTTGCAAACTGTTCCAAATAATACACATCAGCACTATTTATTGTTCTTTTTACGGCTATGTAAATAAAATCTGTAGTTGTTGTTATAGATTCTATAACACCATCAGTCTCCCAGAGGAACCATCCTAATATTTGCTGTATTCTTTGTGATGAATAAATAGCTAATGTGCCATCTGTATTAACTAAAAAATATAACTGTTCAGGTTTATTACCTAATGAAGTAATTTTAGCACTATCTACTGGAGTATTAATTAGATGTGCTGCTTCAATACTAATAGCTCCAGATGAAAATTCTTCTAATGATGAGCTAAATAAATACTCTCTTACTGTTTTTCCATTGTTTTGCACAAATACTGTAGCTCCATCAAATAATCTAGGTATTGCTTTTCTCTGAGTACCTAAACTAGATTGCCTTACCATTTGTATATCTGATGGTGTAACTGGTTTACCAACTGGTGGTTTTAAATAAAACTCTGCTGTATTGGTCAATACTTCTAGTACTTTGCCTGATATTAGGTGCCTTATCTCATTGATTTCGTTAGAGGCAATTTGTATTTGTATTGAATCTGCATCTGCACCCTCTCCTAAATCAAAGTTAAAAAAGTCTCCTATTTTAGAACCTGCTACTAAATCAGGTAAATTAGTTACTCCAGCTAAGTAAAGTCTTTGTTCATGAAATGCTATTGCTTTTGGAAAACCATGTACATCAGATATAACCTGCTCTTTCCAATCTCTGGTAGGAGCGTGTGATTGTATTACTACTCTAGCACCACCTCCATCTACTGATTCTGTAGCGTTTGTGCTACCTCCAGCAGTATATTCATAATGATCGTCATCTATTACAGTTATAGTTTTTGAACCATTTAAATTTCCGCTACTTAAACCAGTACCATCAACATCAAATATATCTTCACAACCTGATATGGTTACAGATGCTCCTGTAGTTAATCCATGAGCTACTTGTGTAACTTTTACCTGTCTAGTTCCTTGTTGTGTTGCTAATGGATCTGCATCTAATTCTACTTCTAAATTATCTTTTAGAGTTACAGTTATTGTTGTAGCGTTTGTAAAAGCTGTAATAGTAGCTTCTGTTCCTGAAATTTCTAAAGTAGTTCCTACATAGCTAGATGTAAAATATGATGCACTTGATGTTACTGTTTTACCAGTGCCTGCTGTAGAACTATTGCAATCAAGAGTTACTGTAGAAGCGGCAAACTTATAATAAGGTTGAAATATTCTGTCACCATTAATACTTGTATCAAATGCAAATGTACTTTTTTCAAATGTAGTTGCTCCTGTTCTTTTTATTAAAGTAGGCATAAATGATTCATGTACAATAATCATTGTATCGCCTTGTTGTGTAAAGTTTATTTCAAATAAATTAGAGGTAGCCCAAGGGCAACTTGTTATTGTTTGTAATAATGTGCCATTTGTTGAGTAAATTTTTAATGCGGTGTTTTGAAATGCAAATATATACTCTTGTGAACCACTAAATATAAAAGATTCTAGCCTTGTATTAGCTCCTAAATCTGCTCTAAATACTGTTCCCGGTCTACGTTCTACGTGTCCTTGATTGCTAACTAAAACATTCCTAGCTTTTTTTAAAGATGAACCATAACTTTTTAAATCATTACGTGAAATAAGATTTGGATCTACTTCACCTCTATTAAAATTAGATTGATGTACTCTTGCTATTCCCATCTATGACTGTACTGTAGCTTTGACTGTCATTGCTCCAGTATTTCTCCTATTTCTAAATCTATCTGTATCAACTTTACGTGTTGTTTGAGCTTGTGAATCCTGCGATTTTGCTTGTGCTATCGCTATAACTGCTCTGTTTTGATAAAGTTGAGATAAGCTATCATTCCTTGCTATTGCTCCAGCAAATAAAGATGCTAGTTCAAATATCAAAGCTTGAGTAAAATATGGGGGAAAGTCTGCTTCATTCGGTCTAAAGGTATAGTCAGCCACTACAATGTCTGTAGATGTTGCATCACAGTAAATATCATTTTCATATCGGTCATACGTAATAACGCTATCAGATATTGTTACTGTATTAATCATCAAAGCATCAGCAGGCAATGGATATTTAGCATCATATCTTGCTGTAGGTTCTGCTGTATCTCTTGATAATTGTTGTTGTTTTGCAGCAAATCTCCATCTACATCTGGTCAATAAATTCTTTAATGTAGATTCATAAAGTTGATTTGCTACTTTTGATTCTGTGTTGTTGTCATTGAAAGACGTAATAGTGTTAGCACTAACGAGTACTAAAGCCCTACTACATATATCAAATTTGCTATCTGTCATAACTAAGTGGGGCTAGCAAATGAGAAACTAGCCCCTAGAACGCTATGTTCCGTTTGTCGTTGTTACAGTCGCAGCACCACTTGCACTCGAGACAATTAACACATCTACAGTTGCAGTACCACCTGTGGCACCTACAGCTAAGATTACGTCAAATTGTTTTAAGTCAGCGGTTGAGTTATTAAAATAACCCGAACCTACAATAGTACTAACTGCATCAGTACTCTTATAAACAAAGAGATTCTGATCGCCTGCTCCAGCTATCTTTTTAAGATTTGTTGCATCTAAAGCCATTATAAACCTCCTTATTCAGTTATTTGACATTCGATAGCACCGTCGTTGTCAATCATGACAGCTCCTGCACTAAAGTATGAAGTTATTAGATTACTTACTTTTTCTGGTACATAGTTCATTTCTGTACGTACATCAGAACCAGTAGCAAGACCTACAGACGAGCTGTGGTATGCATGACAGTCCCTAGTTGTACTAGAAATTGATAGTCCAGAATGAGTAAACCATAAGAAGCCTAACCATCTTTTAGCAGTCATCCCGCCAGCGTATGGTAATTCTCCCTCACCAATGTATTCTGCTCTACTAAATTGGTCGATTTGTAATAAATCAGCCCATCCAGCAGGTGATACAACAAAGTATCTTTGTCCATCATCTGGTACATCTGCCTCTCCAAATGCTTCATATACGGTTAGTGCTTTAGCTAATGTTAAAGCTGCTGAACCATGAACCACGTTGCTAGAGTTAGAACCAGCGTCAAGTACATCAATAATTAATTGATCCATTTTACGTCCCAAAGCAGCCGCAGCAGATTGAGCTAGCACTTGTCTTTCGTCGATGTTTGTTTT
>CAACVC010000193.1_pt3 | contig 12321 bp, 17 predicted proteins | sample 2381761 | NCBI WGS metagenome assembly CAACVC01 (sample SAMEA5211966, study PRJEB30684) | marine metagenome | biome: Marine; feature: Epipelagic; material: Water | collected 2015-10-15 | depth 45 m
TCAGTACGCATCATAGGATAAGATCTATCAATCTTACCTTACCTTGAAAATTTTCTAATAGAAAACTCTCTATATTATCTTCAAATTGAAAAGATGTTCTAGGTCCTAATAAGTCTAAACTCTGTTTAAGAAATAATGTCTTTAAAGTACTCTCCAAGGATCTATAATATTAAGGTTAGATGGAATTTTGGTATAATCATAAGCCGGGTCTCCATTACAAAGTATAATTGTATCTGCAATTTCAATTAAATTTTCTAAATCTGTTGCTACGTTTAATGTAGTTATATTATCTCCTGATGATATATTATTGTATGAATCTTCGTATGTATCGTACACAATTACTTCTTTACCTGATAGTTTATTCATTTTTAGTAACTTTTCTGCTAATCCTTCTGTAGTAACAGACGTTCCAGGTTTAAATCCTAACCCTACTAAACCTACTAAAGGTTTATCACTTATCTTACCAGCTACCCAATCTAAAGTATCGTTATTTATCTTTTCATTAGCTGCCATTTGCTCTGCAAACATTCCTACTTTATTAGATACTTTTAAAAATGCCCAAGTATCTCTAGGAAAGCAAGTACCTCCGTAAGGAGCTCCAGCTTTAAAGTACTTAGTACCTATTCTTTTATCTTGACCTATTGCTTCAGTTACATTATCTACATTGACGTTAGGTAGTTTATCTGCTAGTATACCTAAGTAGTTAGCAAATGATATCTTAGTAGTAATGTATGCATTTAATGCTACCTTAGCTAACTCTGCTTCTTGAAGATTAACTCTTGAAGTAGGAGGAGCTAACTTTAACATACAAGCATATAGTTGGAAAGTATTTTGAGCTACTTCATCTGTATTAGCACCTACTAAAAAGAAATCTGGATCTCTAAAGTCTTTAATCACACTACCTATTGCAACAAAGTCTGGTACGTATGAAAAGTTAAACTCTTTACCTAAAGTCCACCCTAAAGTGCTTTCTATCAAAGGTATAAACTCACTTGCTATACTTCCAGGCATTACAGTAGAAGATAAAATAAAGTTATGACTTTCTTTTCCACTAGCTTTTAATGCTTCACACGTACTTAACAACGAACTAGTAACATATTCGTTAGAAAACGAACCATCTCTATCTACTGATGGAGTGTTAACTAATATAATTGTAGTATTTGAAAGAGGGACAGATGAATAAGAATTAGTATAAGTAATATTTTTATCTGCCTTTTCTATATTTTCCTGCAACATAGGCTCAATCCATGGTACTTGTTTATTACTTAACTTATCTAACAATGATTCGTTTAAGTCTATTGCTAATACTTTTCTGCCGTATATAGCAAAGTTAGTAGCTAAAGGTAAGCCTAACTTACCTAGGCCAATAAATGATATATCATATTTCATGTCTGTTTATTATTTTAGTTACCGCACCCATAACATCTGGTTTGCCGATTGTTATTCTAATTGAGTTATCAATAAATTTACTTCTATCTCTAACTAAGATATTATTACTTTTAAGATCTTCTATAATTTCTTTATACTTAGGATGTTCAATTAAGACAAAATTAGCTTTACTTAAATAAACTCTAGAAGCTTTGACTTCTTTTTCAAATTTAGCTTTAGTACGAAGAGTTAAATCTATATCTAAATTTATAACATCAATATTTTGTAATGCTATTACTCCTGCAGCTTCTGCTAATCTACTTACATCTTTAAAGTTCTTAATAGACTTTATCTTATCTATAATATAAGAATTTGTTGTCAGATAACCTAATCTTATACCAGCTAATCCTAAACCTTTTGAAAAAGTTCTAGTTACAATTAAATTACTTGTCTTATAAGCTAAATCAAAACAAGTATAGTCTGTATGGTATTCATAGTAAGCTTCATCAACAATGAAAATAACATTGGTAAATTTATTTATCAATTTTTCTATATCAAATACATAACCTATAGGGTTATTTGGATTAGATAAGTATACAACTTCTGGTTCTATAATTTCTATTTTTTCTTCTAAATCTAATATATCACAGTAATCTACTTCTGCTCCTAATGATTGGATAGTTTGATTAACTTGTGTGTAATTAGGGTAAGGTATAAGTACTCTATCATCTACATTTAAGAGAGTTCTAAAAGCATAATCTAATGCAGAATCTGAACCGTTAAAACATTCTATAAAAGCACTTTCTACTCCAGTGTAAAAGGAAAGTTCTTTTTTTAAACTCTTGTTGTGGGGGTCTGGGTATTGACTTAAATCAACTTCTTGTAATCTTTCGTTGACAAATTTATGACTATATGAACTTTCATTCCAATCTAAATAAACCATTTCAGTAGATTGTATTCTATCTGATAGTACGTATGGTGTTATGTTATCTAAATTATAATTCACTCTTAATTGTTTTAAATTTTCCTGTCTTGGATCTCTCAAGCTTATTTACTTTTTTAATTACTAGGTTATGTTTACCTACTCTATCAAACATCCCACCTCTAATTAATCCTTCTGTTATATCTTTTGAATGATTGCCAGCATTTATATATTGTACTTCTAAATCATTAATAGTCTTCTGTATTATTTGAAACATTTTCACACCTGGTATCTTATACATCATAGTATAAAAATTTACTCCAGCTAACTTTCTACCATCAGATGTTTCAATCATATCTGTAGAACGACCTATAAAATCTTTTACACTAATAGGTAAGGACAAATGAGTATCGTTCGATGTGTCTACAATTGCTTTATCACCTGGAGTATATCTTATCAATGGCATAACATCGTTTAAAAAACCGGTACCTATAACTTCACCATCAACAATTTCTGTGTAACCATATTCTAAACTTTCAGCATATCTATCATCATCTAATACATTTTGAAAGAATGAAACCTTTTCCATCATTCCATAATGGGCATATAACTTAACTCCTATAGAACTCTCTACATTTTTTCTCCATTCCGGAAGTATCATTTCACTTGCACAATGAATAGATGTAATATGATCAAAATATAATCCTTTATCTTTCATTAACGTTGCGATAAAATTAGCTAACGAAGGATAAGTAACTAAAGTTTTTGCTTTAGTTTTATTTATTTCATTTACGTAACTTACTATGGTGTCTGCTGATACATTAAAAGGTGATAGATAAGTTCGATTAAGTTCATAATCATTATAACTTAATGGATCACCATCTTTAGGAGCATATCTTCTAACCCATACCGAACGTTCATCGTATATTGAAGCATTATGAAGGTTAAAAGCTCTTAGTACAAATGCTGCTTCTCTTTTGTACAAATTATCATCTCCTAAAAATTGAAACTTTTCTCCAGTTGAACCAGATGTCTTAAAAGTAATTGGTTTACCATTATACTTTCTATTGATAAGATCGTAGTAATTATCTCTTATAATCTTCTTGGTTAAAATTGGTAGTTTACTTATATCTGATGGTGAATCAATAACTCTCTTGACGCCATAATCTTCCATTAGCTTATGATAGTATGGTACATTATCATATGCATTAGCTACAGTTTTTCTTAAAGTATAGAATTGATAGTCTTTAAGCATTTGTGGAGTCCAATTTAAAGTTTCGTTTAGAAACTGATAGGTTTTATTAAATTCTTTACCGTATCTTTTTTTAAATGGAACTATTGAATAGTAAGCTTTCCTTATAATAGAAGGAGCTTTATTAAGAAGTCTTTTTGCTGTTGCCATCGAAGAAAACCTTATCGTTAAAACCTTTATCGTCTATAAATATATCTCCTCCAAACTTAACGCCTGTACGAAGAGTATGATACTTAACACCCCATTTTTTTAATTGATCATTAGTATAGTACCACCAATTTTTTCCACTTACACATCCTCTTGCTGTATCTATTATGATAGTATGCCCATCATCATATAACTTATTTACTAATGCTATTCTATCTTTCTTAGGTGTTGATTTTTCATACCAATTGCCATCAGTATTACAAAGTGTACCATCAAGATCAAATACGTATATCGAAACTAAATTGCTTTCCATATTCATTTTTAGGTATTGTTATTCTATTAATTAAACCATCATCAGTCATAATAAACGGAGTCATATCTGTTTGACCGTGCTTCTGAGCTATACCATAGTAGTAGGTATTTCTAAATATTTGGTATGCTAATTTATAGTTAAGTTCATTATACAATGTCCACCATTCGGCAGTTACTCTTTTCTTAGGTTCAGGATGAATAGGAATAAATACTTGAGTTAGATCTATAACTGGTTTGTTAATCTCTAAAGAAGCTCCCATTAACCAGTGGTCAAATCTACCTCTAGCAATACTAAAATCTGGCATATCAGACCAATCTCTAAAATTAGGAGTAAAGAAAAAATAATCTATACCACCTGCGTTATGTAATTCGCTTTTAGTTATAGTTGGGTAGTTGTAAACATCTAATCTTTGACCAACTGCCATAAAATCATCATACTCTATCTTATCAATATACTTTCTAGGTGATGAAGCAAATATTATATCTGAATTCAAGTAACAATAAACGTCATATTCTGTGTAAGTTAAAGCTTTCTCAAATAACCCTCTTACAATTGGAATATTAAACTCAGATCTTTCATATTCAGTATCTAATATAAATCCATACTCTTTACAAATCTCTTCATGAAAATCTTCACCAAATACTATGACATCAAAGCCAAACTTACTCCATGAACTAAAAGATGCATGTACGTGTACTTTACTCTCATCTGAAAGTTTACCTATTGTAGTAAATAAAACTATTTTTTTAGCCATTAACTTGTTCGTTTATCCATTCGAACGTTTTAGCCATACCTTCTTTTAATGTCATAGTAGGCTCCCATCCTAATTTTTCTTTGTAAAGTTTATTGTCTGAGTTTCTTCCTCTTACTCCTAACGGGCATGGAAAGCCATACTTATCAATAAAATCTTGCCCATCTAAATTATTTATCTTTAACTCCTTACCTGATAAATCTATAGCTATTTGAGCTAGTTCATTAATAGGTACCATTTCTTCTGAGCCAATATTAACAGGTCCGTTAAATTTATCTTGTCTCATTAATCTAATAGTAGCTTCTAAACATTCATCTATATACATAAATGATCTTGTCTGTGCTCCATCTCCCCATACTTCTACTTCACCAGTAGACTCAGCTGCTTTACGGCACATTGCTGCAGGAGCTTTTTCTTTACCATCTTTCCAAGAACCTTGAGGTCCAAATATATTATGGTATCTAGCAACTTTAGCATTAAGACCATAGTTACGATTAAAAGCAAAAAATAGTCTTTCACTAAATAATTTCTCCCATCCATATTCTGAATCAGGAGCTGCTGGATAAGCAGATGATTCTACACAGTTAGGATTATCAGCATCTAATTGATTATGTTCTGGATACATACAAGCAGATGAACTATAGAATATTCTTTTAACTTTAGCTTGAGTAGCATAATGAACAACATTTAGATTAACTAACGCTGAGTTATGCATTACATTAGCATCATTATCACCAGTAAAAATATACCCTGCACCTCCCATATCGGCTGCTAATTGATATACTTCATCAAACTCTCTATCAAAGACTGACTCTACTACTTTAGGATCTCTAAGATCACCACTAACGTATTCATCACACATATCTGCATGATTCCAATATTCATGTTCTGGTTTAATGTCTACTGCTCTAACCCAAAAACCTTCTTCTTTTAATCTTTTAGCTAAGTGACCTCCTATGAAGCCTCCTCCACCTAATACTAATGCTGTTTTATTCATTTTGAAACTGCTCTACCTTTTAATTTTGTCCAATCAGCCTCTGGTCTAACCTCTAAGTTAGTCTTCCAAGCTGCTTCTAAGACGTTCATATCTAAATTATTTGCTTTACCTAACTTGATAAAAGCATTAATATCTTTTGGAAAACAAGCACCTCCAAAACCTAGCTTGCCGTCTGGTCCTGGCACTTGCATATGACTATCACCTACTCTTCCGTCTGCAGCAAATCCATGCATAGCTGTCTTCCAATCGATACCCATTACCTCTGCTAATCTATGATACTCATTTAATAATGATACCTTAGTTGCAAAGAAACAGTTGTTCATATATTTAATGAACTCAGCTGTTGTAGAGTCTGTATGAATAAAATGTCTATTCATAAACCTACCTTCATATAATTGTTGTACTCTTGTGGTTAATCCTTCATCACCTCCGAAGATAATTCTAGCTTGCATCATCATATCTAACTTAGCTATCCTCTCAGTAAGAAACTCAGGACTAAATACTATATTTAGATCTGGATATTGTTGCTGTAGTCTATTAGTTGTGCCAGGTTCTATAGTCGACTTTATAATGTATATAGGTCCTCTATTAGCATGTTTAAAGACTTCTTCTATGTACGATATATCTTGGTCACCAGATTCTTTCATAGGAGTAGGTACACATACAAAAATAAAATCTGCCTTATGTACTTCTTCTAATGTATTAAATGATCTCTTTGGATCGATATCGTAAATTAATACTTTATTTGATAATGAAAAAGCAAATGCTTGTGCTTCTCCTACAAAACCATTACCTATAACTCCTACCTTCATTAAAACATATTCGATTTAGTTCTACTTGCTTTTGCATTTAATGTAAATGCCCTTTTACTATTACTTAGTGATAGATACTGACCGACAACGGCAGGTTGCACTAAGTTATATTCATTAATATAGTGAGAAATAGGCAGAAGATCAACTCCTTTTACAATTACTATTGCATTTTTTTGCAACTTTTTATGTAATTGTTTTAGTATCTCACCTCTGTTTTGAGAACTAGTATCTATATACACTAAAGATAGTTTACTGGAATCAACATTATTAAGTTGAGAGATAACTTCTCCCCTTATTGTTGACATTTCACAACCAAGGTAGTTAATTACATTATTAGATAAATCTCTTACTTTATTCCATTGTTTGGAGTTCTCTGAAACTACAAAGTTAAATCTTCTTTTCTTAGCTCCTTTAGAACTGTTAATTGCATCAGTAGCTGGTTTAATATCTTCATCAATAATAAAAAGAAACTCTCCTTCTACTTGATCTAATTTCGTTATGTGGTTGCTTGTTATCATAATAATAAATAGGTTACCTAGGCTTAGGGACCATTCTAAAAGTACATGCTGGTCTACCATTTATGATAGGCATGCCAAACTCATCAGTTTCAATACTTTTTATCTTAACTCTCTTATTTTTAAACCTACCAGTTAAAATAGTATCACCAACTTTTACATCTAACTTAATCATAATGTGTCGTAATAAGCATTTTGTTTTTCTTGTCTCTTTATATCTTTTGGATGATATAATGCTAATGCTTCCATAGCAGGTAACGGAGCGTAAGTCTTATAACCATCTAATACTTCATGTACTTTATTTACCCATTTAATCTCTGGTTTATTCTTCCAGACTCTCCATTGATAATCAGGCCAGTTAACCCATTTTTTTTCATTAACATTCCATCCCCATTTAGCTATATGTTCTTCTGACAAACCTTCTACTGTGTTAACTCTAGGAATTAAATATACTTCATTGTCTGGATTAGATTCTAATATTGCTGGTAAGTGAGTAAAAAGTGATTCGTTAGGATACTCATCAGCATCTATTTGAAAGATATAATCACCATTACAATATTCAGTTAATTTATTCTTCCAATCAGCAAAATGACCTTCAAAATATCCTCTCCAAAATTGAAAGTTTGGGTACTTACTAAAGGTAGTTAAATACTCTGCTATCTTTTCATCACCATTCTTCTGATCGAATAGAACTACAACTTCATCTTGTTTTCTTTTACCGACCATAAGTATGTCAACTAAAGATTTTATTTCTTTAGCCTCATTACATACTGTTATGGCATAACTAATTTTCATCTAATGCAAAAAATCCAATATACTCTAATGCATCCATATATGAATTTCTATCATACTTCTTTGCATTAGCCATATCCATTTTAACTGTCTGACCTTCTGGGTATCTTTTTGAATCAATCTCTTCTTGAGTAAGACTAATTGCTTTAGCAGCTGACCATTGCCAATTGTCTGAAGTTGTACCATCTATAAACACCATACCTTTGTGAGGTATAGATATTGTTGAAGGAGCCCATACTCTTTTTTGTTCATCTGTATAAAGTAAATCTTTATATAGTTCAGGTGAAGTCTCTTGTAAGTCTTTTACTGCTTTTGAACCTTCAGTCATTACTGTGGATGTAGTAAAACCACTTCCAAAACATAACCACGTTGTCATTTGTTGACCATCTTGTTCAAATGTCTGTTCATAACAAGCATCACTTCCAAAAGGACCTTGTACTAACTTATCTTTATCTATCATAACTTTTGTAATTTAGGTAAATCTAATTTTGGTAATTCTAAATTAACTTGTACTGCAAACTCTGGTATGTATTTTTCATCATAAGTTTTTAATTCTTCTACCATTCTATCAAAAGAAAACTCATTTTTGTTTGCGTTTTTTAATTGCTTAGCAGGTATTAAAAACTCCTTATACTTCTTATGCATAACTGTCCATGCTTTTGCAACTTGAACATCTTCTGGTTTGAACCATTGAGATTGTTCTAATATCATATCTTTAATAGCAGCAGACTTATGTACATTTTCTAATGTACCGCCAATAAGTATAGCTCTTTTATTATCTAAAAAATCTAATTGACCTGACCAACCTGATGCTATAATAGGTTTACCTGTTAGACTAAATTCTAATAAAGGTCTACCAAATCCTTCTCCTTTTGTAAAGCTAACCATTGCTTTAACTTTAGGATTGTTATACAAATGATTAACTTGTTCATCAGATAAATCTCCTGATACTACGTATATGTTAGGTAAAGAACCTTTAACTGTCTTTCTTATTTCGTCTATACGTCTCATAATCCTATCTTGATCTAAAATAGAAGAACCTACCTGTTGAGTTTTAAGTATTAATGCTGGTGAGTTTAATTTATTCTTAAACGTTTCTAAAAAAGACTTAATAGTATAACCAACATTTTTTCTATCATGACCTAATTCTCCTTGCATCCAATGTCCAACAAAAAGAAAACAAAAGCTTTCTTTAACTGAAGATAAATCAAATGCAGTAGTTGACTTAGCAAAATACTTATCTAAATCAGCTCCTTCTCTTAAAACCTCTACTGGTTTTTCTAATTTAATAGTCTTTACTACTTGTTTAGTTTTATTATCTTGAATAGAATAGTTAGTATCTTTAAATACTTTCTGTGAATGAGCTGAAGATGTTAAAACTAAATCCATTCTATTGCAACCTTCTAACCACGACTGATGAACTAAAGTAGTTTCCATACCAGCAGTTAATCCAATATTAAATTTACCTACAGATTGAAATTCATTAGGTACTGTGCACTGTATCCATAAATCTGGTTTAGTAGTTATGTTAGGTATAATAGTAGACATTAAGAGAGATTCTTTATGATCATCTAAGTAACCAAATCTAGTATTCCCCCATCTTTGAGATAAAGTCTTTACTTCGTATTTATCTAATGCTATCAGAGCTTTAACAAAATCTCTTGCTCTTGCTCCATAACCTGAATATGTATCTAAAGGGCAGCTAACAACTGCTAATGGTTTATTCATTTTAATAACCTGTTAATTTATGTGTAACTTTTTCGTGTTTGTAATCTTCTACTAGTGTAACTTCACTTAATACTCTAGGAACAAAATTATCAAAAGTTTTGTTTATACATTTGATTACATTTTCAGACATATTCTTTCCTGTAAAACCAGACTCATCTGATAATGCCCATTCTCTTCCTTTTAATCCATTTTTGTTTCTTTCTTCCTTAGAAAGATTATAAACCTCTTCCATCTTAATAGCAGCATCTTCTGGTTGACATCTATCGTCAAATATGTAAGGAGTTAAAGGACTACCCATCATAGATGTATTAGTTGGCCATACTGGTCTTACCCAATCACCATGTTTTTTATATGTAGCTCTATGATTAGAAGGAAAATCAGCATCAAAGTCTATCCAATCTCCATTATCATCTACAAATCTCATTTGATCTTGCATACCTCCACTAACGTTAGCTATAAACATTGTACCGGTCATTAACGATTCAGTTAATGCTAATCCCCAGCCTTCATTAGATGATAGTAACAATGAACAATCTGCTATATTATAAAGTAAGTTCATTTGCTGAGGAGTAAGTTTCTCAGTAGCAAACATTACGTTAAGATCTGAAGCAAATGCCTCTTTAACAGCTTTAAGATCTGTACCATGTTGAGATGATATCTCTGTTTTCATAACTAGAGCTACCTTTTTAGCTGCTTCTGGTCCTATCTTATCACAAAAATATCTAAATGCTAAAATAGTATCTGCAGGATGTTTTCTTTGTATATTTCTAGAATTAAAAAAGAATACAAAGTCTATATCTTTGCCTTTAAATAAGTTCTTTTTAAAATCTTGTAAACCTTCCCAATCTTTATGGTCATCATGAATAGGAAAGAATAGATCACTATTGATACCGTGAGGTAAATATTCTATAACTTTATTCTTTGCTTTCTCACCTAGTACTAACTTATTAATATTCACAGTTTGTTTAGATATACCAAATAAACCATCTACTGAATCGTAATAATTTTTATTGTACATAGGAGCTGGATATTCATCCCATATGTTTAACCAAACAATTGGTATCTTACTTCTTATCTCTCTTTCAATTTCAAATAACCATATCCAATATCTTGGATCAGTAAATATGAAAATAGCATCTGGCTTTTGAGTTTTAATTAACTGTCTTACAATTGTGCTATCACCATAACCATTACTAGGTTGAACAAAAACTGAAGCATCATCTATATTTGCATGTTTATTTACATCAGCCGCTATATCTAAGACCTTTCCAGTTTCTGGATGGTTAACTGCTGCTCCTAAATTAAACCAATTAAAATGGTGAGCTGTTCCAACGACAAATTCTCTTGCCATTGTTGCTACACCTGAATGCATACGTATGTCATCACAAAGTAATAGTATCTTTTTTCTATCTGCTTTGGGAATATAACCTTCTTTATTTTTCATCAACCTTAATTGTAATTTTATGTATTAACTTTCTAAACTCTTTATCAGTAAGATATAAAAAAATTGCCCGATCTGCAAGCTTTTTAAAAGAAAATTTATCTTCCAAACAGGCCATTTTAAACTTATCGAAAAGAGGTTGGGTTATTTTAACCGAGGTGAGCTTTTCTTCATTTATTTTCATAACTATTATATATGTATATATTTATATATAAATAGGCATTTATACCAAAACGCCATTAAATACATCACAATGATCACATTTACCAAATGCAGATGAGCATTTATAAGTCTTATCAATATACTGACCATTTTGATCTATAGTATCATCGACAAACTTATTCATTAACTCTAATACTTGCTTTCTTTTTCTTGGCCCAGAAGGAGGACTAAACGTTTGAACTCTCTTTTGCATAGAAGCAAATTCAGCATTTTTAGGTATTTGTCTCTTAACTATAAAATATTCAACATCTATCTTATCAATAGGAATATTAAACTGTTTAGAAAAGAACTCTTTATACAAAATAACCTGAATATGTATCTAAAGGGCAGCTAACAACTGCTAACTTGAGCAGTTACATTAGGATTCTTCTTAGCTCTATCTTGCCAACCTCTAGTAGAAGTTTTGATATCTACTACAGTCCATCTATCCGTATTAGGGCTATAAAATACTAAATCAATCAAGCCTTTAAACTTAACGCCAGGTCGTATGTCTTGGTATAAGAGCGTTTCTATACCTGCCAATTGCATAGTCTTACTACTAAAGTATGCGAATCCGACTACTGTCTTTTCGTTAATATCATTGTTATCGTTAAATAAGTCTTTAAAAGCCATTTTTATTAAGTTTTATTTTTACTATAAGCTTGTGTTCCAAAGAACGCTGCAACTATTGCTGCAACAGAAACGAAATAGGTAGCTGCCATATCACCGAGTATTTGTGATGCTTGATCTAACCCTACTAAATCTGCTAGTACAACCGCAAATGGATAAAGTAACATACCAAACATGGCAAACCATGCCATCTTTCTTTGAGCGTCTCTCATTGCATCTTGATCGTCTAATTCTTTTCTTTTAAACTCAAGATACATAGCTTCTTCAGCTTTTGAGACTTTACCATCTCCGTTTGTATCAGCTGGATGTATAATATTTTGTTTTGTTTCTTCCATATTAATAAATATCTAAAAACTCAATCTTCCTCCAATCATGAAATTTACCATGGTAGGAAAATCTTTAATTGTAGCATCGATTACTGTAGTTCCTAATGTTAAACCGAATCTTTTTGT
>CAACVC010000249.1_pt1 | contig 12309 bp, 15 predicted proteins | sample 2381761 | NCBI WGS metagenome assembly CAACVC01 (sample SAMEA5211966, study PRJEB30684) | marine metagenome | biome: Marine; feature: Epipelagic; material: Water | collected 2015-10-15 | depth 45 m
ATATTTTATAGTTTGTTTGTCACATTGCAATATTCTTAATAAAGAGGATTAAAAACCTTGGTACCTTTAGAATTAAAGGTAATTGGGCAGAGCAGGCCAGGGGACTAAAGAGAAAATTTGCAGAGTTAAAAGATTCTGATCTTCAGTTTGAAGAAGGAAAAGAAGATGAGCTATTAAGAAAATTAGGGCAAAAATTAAATAAAAATCGTGAAGAAACTATTGATATCATTAATAAAGCACTTGTATTGTAGGTTGATTAATTAAAGTAAAAGAAATAATTGAACTACTATAAAGAGTCTTAGTAAACAGAACAGGTGCCTATAAGGTACCTGTTCTGTTAGTATAAAATGGACTTATACGCAAGGAAGTTTACTTTATGATTTATTACACATATTCTGTATAACAATAAGTATTATTAGTAGACAATAAAGAAATAATACCACATAATCAAATAATATCTTTATAATGAAAAATACAACCCTTTACCTGTTTAAAAATAGTGTAACTAAAAAAATACCTTTATTTAGAGGCTACTATGAACTTACCTCACTTAATGACATTATGGCTTCTGATCTTTTTGATATAGAAACGGTTATGGAATGTACCATTGAGGTACAGAATGATTTTAAATTTGAGAATCATTTGCAAAATGAACTTATAAAATGGTGCGAGGAATCTCAGAATATTATTTATCATAATTTCATTGTCACATGTAGTGATTATGATGTTATTTAGCTTAAGAGAAATCAAAGAGCTGGTGTCCTGCAGTTGCTCAGAAACTGAGAAAGTATGTATTCTATGAAAAATAAATACAACATTAGGATGGATTATTATTTTTCCTGTTTTTTATCGTTTTTATTTATGTAATTTATACTTTACCTGTTCACTACATTTTAGTCTTAATAATTATAATAATTCGGCAGATTAGTTTTTCTGGTTCTCATCTGTTTTAAGTTCGTTTCCTATCTGATCTGTCTTAGGCAACGGGCAATCATAGTTTTCTTCAATATAGCGAAGGATTAGGGTGTCTGTTTGGTGATTAAGTTTTCTTATAAAAAGATGATTACCATGTTTTAGCATATTTATATAAATCTCAGGATTTTGCTTTGTTACTTTTGACAATTTAATAACCATTCTTTTGTCATCATTTACCGCAATGTCATGAAATGCTGTATTCATTAAAACCGTTTGAAAAAAAGAGTCTCCAGGCAGAAAAGTATGAAGATAAAAATTTTTAAATTTCACGATCTTATCATTACTGCACATAAAAGCACAGGTGTCACGTGTGAATATAAACCACTTCCCGCCAATATAAGGCGTTATTCCTTTCATAAACTCTCTTTTATAAATCAGAGAAGATATCTTATAAGTCAATTCTGTAAAATGGTTTTGGATTCTTTGAAGTGTATCGGGTCTGTAAAATTTCTGATCGTAATAGAAAATAAAGTTTTTATTAGTGTTGTCGGAGAGGAACTGGCGTATAATATTTTGATTTTTTAAGGGATAATCATCTCCGCTCAGATTAATAAAAAAATCCCATTCAGAACTTACATTAAGAAGATATTCCATAGCATCGAGTTCAGCTTGTATCATGCTGAATCCTCCAGGATTAATGTTCATACTTTGTAAAACATAAGCATTTGAAAACTGTATAAGAAATTGTTGAATTTCTTCTGTAAATTCAGATTTTGCTTTTCTGTCAATATGGATAAGGTAGAATTGGTCTCTTGTATGAATCTGATAAAAGAGTTTTTTAAAAACCTCCGGTTCATGGTGCACCATAATGAAATAGGCAATTCTTATCAATGGAGGAGGAGAGGTAGCTAACGGCTGGGGTTGTGTTTTGGGAAAATAAGTATGCATTATTAGAGGATTAAAATTATCCGCTGAATGCAAACAATTTGTTTCATGCACGAAATCTATGAATAAATTTTTGATAATCAGTTGTTTAAATGTGGTATTGTTCTGAATGTTTATTGTATATTTGCAGCACAATAAATAAACAGGCCTCTGCCTTTGCCTTCTGTCACAGTTTAAAATACCCCTTTTTTTCTTTTTCAGTATCTAGCTTTTCCAGCCGCCACATTTTAACTTTTAAATCTTTATGGATGAATATGAGTTTAGGTAGCAAGAGCTATATCAATAAGCAGTTACATAATATGCAGGATTATAAACTTTTATTTCCCTATTTAAGGACTGTTGTTTATGAATTTTATTCAGGATTTTATGGAAAACCTGATTCACTTAAAGCCTAAAGAAGGCAATTTCAAAACAATGAATTTTAAAAGTTTAAATTTAATAAATCCTATTATCCGTGCGATAACAGAAGCCGGATATTCAAAACCCACCGATATCCAGAATATGGCGATACCGCATATTCTTGAGGGAAAAGATATTATTGGCTGTGCACAGACCGGAACCGGGAAAACGGCAGCATTTGCAATGCCTGTTCTACAGTTACTTAAAAAGAAAAATCCAGAACACAAAGCAGTCCGAACACTTATTCTAACCCCCACACGGGAGCTGGCAATACAGATTGAGGAAAATTTTAAGGTTTATAGTAAATATCTGCCGTTATCGCAGCTTTGTGTTTTCGGTGGCGTTGGTAAAGGTAGCCAGATTGCAGCCTTAAGAAAAAGAGTAGATATACTGATTGCCACACCGGGTAGGCTTTTAGATTTGTGCAGCGATGGACATGTGAATCTTTCCAAAATTGAAATTCTGGTTCTGGATGAAGCAGACAGAATGCTTGATATGGGTTTTGTGAATGATGTGAAAAAGATTCTCAGGTTAACCCCCTCAAAGAAACAGACTCTGTTTTTCTCTGCAACCATGCCTGTTTCTATACGGAAATTTGCAAATACAATTGTGAAAAATCCAGTAGAAGTATCGGTAACACCTGTTTCATCAACAGCAAAAACTATAGAACAGTCTGTATATTTTGTTGATAAAAACAGAAAAACAGATTTACTTATCAATCTCCTGGAAGACTCTAGTATTAACCGCCTATTGGTTTTTACACGAACCAAATACGGAGCAGACCGATTGGTAAAACAACTGGGACATACAGGAATATTTGCAGCAGCAATTCACGGAAACAAATCTCAACAAGTAAGACAAAAAGCACTTGAAGACTTTAAGAAAAGTAAGGTCCGTGTTTTAATTGCTACTGATATTGCAGCGCGCGGAATCGATATCGATGAACTTTCTTTCGTTATCAATTATGAACTCCCGAATGTCCCGGAAACATATGTTCACCGAATAGGCAGAACAGGAAGAGCCGGAATGGAAGGAAAAGCAGTTTCTTTTTGCGCCGAGGATGAACGTTCTGATTTAAAGAATATTCAAAAGCTCATAGGCTTTACAATGCCTGTAGGAAATCAGGCTGGCTTACACTAATAAATATTGCATTAATGAACGGAATAAAGATATTCCCTCATTAATCATCATTTATACAATAACAATTTTTAATTACAATTACAATGCAACAAGGCACCGTAAAATTTTTCAATGAAGCAAAAGGCTTCGGATTTATTACTCCTAATAATGGAGGAGAAGACATTTTCGTACATTCTACTGGTCTAATATCAAATAATATTCGTGAAAACGATACTGTTGTATATGAAGTAGAGCGTGGAAAAAAAGGTTTAAATGCTGTCAATGTAAAATTGGCATAACTTTATACGTATATTATTTTCGATATACCCATGGCCTCTCGTATAGTACGAGAGGTTATATATCAATTTTGAGGAAGATCCATTTAAATGTATTCCTTCCTTCATATCTTTATGTCATATCAGTTAAAACGATACCATGATTACAATCAACAATTTTGAAGAATATAAATCGCTGGAAGGTGTCATGGTGGGCAATTCTTCCTGGCATATCATAGATCAGAAACAGATCAATCAGTTCGCAGATGCAACATTGGATCATCAGTGGATTCATGTTGATCCAAATAAGGCAGAACGTGAAGGTCCTTATAAGTCAACAATTGCGCATGGCTATTTAACCTTATCCCTTATTCCTTACCTGTGGAAGCAGATTGCGGAAGTAAAGAATGTCAATATGGAGATTAATTACGGGATAGAAAACCTAAGATTTGGGCTTCCGGTAAAAGTTAATTCTGAAGTTTCTTTGCAGGCAACTATAAAATCGGTCAACAATCTTAGAGGAACGGTGAAAGTCACTATCGAAGCTAAGCTACTCATTAAAGGAGAGTCTAAACCAGCTTATACAGGAGATGTGATTTTTCTCTACCACTTTAAATAAAACAGGTAGCACTCAGTATATAAATAAAACTATGATGAGGTTAGTTAGTTTATGACAAAGACAAATAACTAGGTTTGGATCATTTATATAAAATAAAAAAGGCTTAAACATTGTTTAAGCCTTTTCATTGTACCCAACACCGACCAAATATCGAATCATTTTATTGAAGATTTAGAAAGAATTTCAAATGCAATTGACGGGCTAAATAATGACTAATTCAACCTAATAAAAAAACAGGTAGCCCATATATGATTCAACATTAAGAGCCACCTGGAAAAATTGTTAGTTAACTAAATCAAGTTTTGATATGAAAGAATTTTTGAAGAAGATTCTATTTGCTCAATCATTAACAATTTTTTAATATAAATAGTTTAGTATTAGTGAAACTATTATTTACCACCGATTGTTTCGGGTAGAAGATTACTATGTAGTTTTATTCTATTACCTTTAGAGATAACTTGACTGATTTTTGAGTCAAAAGATTCTGTATTTAGAATGTTATCTGTGAAATGTTTTCTGCCACTAAATACATTAATATTAAGAGATATATCTTTATCCGTAAGTTTATCATAGAGTTTCTTTGGAATAATTAGACTATCAAAGCTGAAGTTAATGACTTTGGATATATTTTTTTCTTCGATTTCAAAAGTTCCTAGTCGTAATCCGTCGGGACCGACTTCTTTTCTGATTTCTTCAGGTAAGGTATCCTCGTCATCAACATTCCCGTAGAATAGTAATGAAGCAATAACAGTTTCTTTATTTTCCTGAAGTTTTTGAATCGCATCATTTGAAAGATAAAGTACTACTTTCAGATTAGGGATTAGTACTTCATTATTTTTTATTTCAACATTGTTTTTTATGCCAGGAGCTGTATCAACATCAGATACCTCATTTTTTATGTCCTGTTCTATGATCTTTTCTTTGCACTGTGTGAAGGCAAGGAAAACAACTATAAGTAGTAATAGATAGTATTTCATATTAGATATTTATATTTTGTGCTTTTATGATAAAAGTGGGTAGCTAATTTGGGACTCACTACCCACTGAAACTGAGATAATTTTACTAATCAATAAACAGTTTCATATAAACCAAATTGTAACAATAAAAATTGCATATTTAAATTTTTAACTCAAAGAAAAAATGTTTTGTATCTGTTTTTTCTAAAATGTTTTCTTCATTGAAGGTCAATAGCAGAACAGTTTTTTTACCCCACCAAGTCTTATTGATTTCATAAATCCATAAGTGATCCGGGTAATAATTAAAGCCTTCACCTAGAGTTTCAACAACTTGTTTTTTTGTCATGCCCAATAGAGCACTATAAACAGAATCTGCATTATTATTATTATTATTATTATTATTATTATTTCCCATTTAGTTTTAAATATATTTAGAGTGTTACAAAAAAATAAGCTTGATATTTTATAGTTTGTTTGTCACATTGCAATATTCTTAATAAAGAGGATTAAAAAACAATATATGTATTTAATAATTACGGAAAATATCAATTCTATAACATGTTTAAGTAGTTGATTTTTATTGTGTTATTGGTTTGGGTCTGTGTCTTGTTTAATCGTTTTGTTTTCTCTTTAATTCATCACGAATTTCTGATAATAATGTTTCTGTTGTGGAAGGCGTTGCTTTAGGCTCTTCATTTTTTTTGTTTTTGAGCTGATTAATACTTTTAACCATTAAGAAAACAACAAAAGCTAATAGTGAAAAGTTGATAGCAATGGTAATAAAATTGCCATACGCAAATATAGCTGCATCAGGAGCTACTTCTTTTGCCTTTGCTAAGGTTGCTCCTTTAGGAATAAGTTCAGATCCTTTACCTATAGCGAAATATATGCTGCTGAAATCAGGTTTACTAACTATTGCAGCTACAATAGGCATAATTAGATCATCAATGATACTAGTTACTATTTTTCCAAAAGCGGCTCCGATGATTACACCTACTGCCAAATCAAAGGCGTTTCCTTTAATTGCAAATTCTTTAAATTCTTTAATGAATCCCATAGTTTTATATTATTTATAAGTTCTTGAAAATTTAAATGTGTATAGAGAAATTATTTTTTTATTGAAATTCTAGTAAAAGATTTTACTATAGAAGATTTGTCCAGTCCCACTTGACCATAAAGATTTGAACCAGCCCCATACATTTTTCCCATTGAATTTATTAGTAGGCTGTGATCTTTTCCTACTGCAATATTTTTTATATTGTTTACCCCAGGTACTTTTGTAAATGAAGTTCTGTTTGTGTCGTCTCCAAATCCTAGTTTACCATAAGCATTCCACCCAGAGCTGTATACCTGGCCAGAGCTAGTTAATACTAATGAATGAAAGGATCCCATAGAGATTTTTTTAACGTTATTAACGGTTGATGCTTTAGTAAAAGATGTTTTATCGGTTTCGTCACCAACACCTAATTGCCCATTTTGATTATAACCTGCTCCATACACGTCACCATTGTTGGTTAAGGCAAGAGTTGAGTTACCAGATGCACTAATGTCTTTTACATTACTGATTGTATTTGATTTTTGGAATTGGGTTGAAGCATTTGTACTTCCTATACCTAATTGTCCTCTGTTATTAAGGCCGGCAACCATAACCTCTCCGGAATTAGTTAAAAGTATACTATGTTCTCCGCCGGCAGCTACTTTTTTAATATCACTAATATTAAAGCTAGGCTTTGTAAAAGTGGTTTTGTTTAAAAGATTTCTATTTCCTAGTTGCCCATAATCATTATTTCCAGCTGTATATATTTCCCCGGAGGTTGATAAGAGTAGGCTATGGTTATCCCCAGCGGTGATGTCTTGTATCGTAGGAATATCAGTTAACTTTACATATTCATTTGTAAACCGCTGATCACCAAGTCCTATTTGTCCTTGATCATTTGATCCTTTTACATAAACTTCTCCTGAGTTGGTTAAAAGTAGAACATGTGATAGTCCTAGAGCAATTTTTTTAATATTAGAAATGCCTTGTATTTTTGTAAAAGGAGATGGGCCCGGATCTATAGATCCTGCAATATAAACATCTCCGGAAGTTGTTACAGCATAGCTTTGTTTACTTGTAGCAACTATTGTTTCAAACTTAAGTCCTTCATCTATAATTGCTAAATCAAGCGTGTATTTGGTACCTGGATTTATTTTTAGTCTTTCAATAGTTTTGTCATTCTGAATTTCTCCATCCAATCCTACTGACGAAAAATCAAGATGAGCTGTTTCTGTTCCAGAATTGGCAACAATTACGTATCCACTAACAGTTGAAGTATTTAATCCGGAAAAAATAACAGGTTCTGATTTAAAGACATTTCCATACGAAATAAAACCAGTTTTTAGATTTATTTTATTATTGTCTCTACTTGGTCCGAGTTCTGCAATAATTGAGGTTATTTTGCGGTTTGTAGGAGCTGTAATATTAATATCTAATCGTGAGAATTTATGTTTGAATATAACATTTAGATAATTGGGCTTATTTCCTGAAACAGTTTTCTCAATAGAGTAATACATTAAGTCAGAATTTGCAGGAATACCCTCCAAAGTAGAAGTGTTTCTTGGATCTACTGCAGGAGGAGCTGTTGTAGAATTATAAGAGTATATAGCAAATAAATAGGTTTTCCCTCCCTCTAGTAACAGGTCTTCTCCATCATCTGGTTTAGAATGCCCGATAGTGTACACTTTTTGTGTCACAAAAGTGTTATTAGGACTTTCAGTGAAAATAACAACTCTGTATTTTACTCCTTTTGTAACTGTGGAAGAGCTTCTTGTTTTCGGGCTGAAATTTTCAGTTATTAGTTTTGCTGCATAAGAATATTTATTATTTATTGGAATTTCAAAATTATTTTCTTTTATAGAACTAAGAGATTCTAGCTTATTTATATTGAAATTACTCGATTCAAAATCACTTCCTTCAATATTTATTTTTATAATTGCTTGACCATCAATTGATTCGTTTTCGGAAGTTCTGCATGAAAATATGAATAATAAAAATTGAATTAGACATAATGCTATTAGTCTTGTAAAACTTACTTTTTTCATAATATTTTATTTAATCCCAAATAATCTCACCTGTTGTATTTGAACCATCTTCCCATTCGTCTATTATATCATTTGTGCCATCGTTTGGAGAAGTCGTGGCGGAGCCTGTAGCTATTCCCTGTTCCATTTCTATCATGACTATTTCTATTGTTGGCGGTACATAACTCTTTTTTTCTTCTTTTTTATTCATTGAATTAATTATTATTTAAATGTGTTTATTTAAAAAGGGTACTTTAGATATAAGTACCCCAAAACAATCAAAATAGCTATATAGCTATGCTACTTTAAGATTGTTTTACAAACAAATGATATGAGTATAAATGAAAATACATTGGGTAGGAGCCTAAAATATGCTCTATAGAACTTTCATGTATGAAGTATGAAATATCCTCAGATTTAAAATGCAATATTAGGTGTAAATATAATTTCTCAAAAGACTTTTAATTAAGGATTTCGGAATAATAACATTCAAAAAATGTTATAAAATGCATTGTACTTCTCTATTGTGTAGTACAGAAAATATTTGAATCGTGTTATTCGGTGCATCACAACAGAAATGTTTCCTCAATTACATTTATCTTAATTTTAAATGCGATATGGATAAAGTAATTGTATTTTTTGTTTAGTTTGGTTTTTATTTGTAGCATTAATAAATGCTTATAGCATGATGATTGTAAAAAAAAGTTGTTAATCCGGAATATTAAGAAAATTAGGTGTGATGCAAAGATATTTTCTTACAATAGGGAATTATAAAGTATGCTAAATTATTCCTATGCAGCTGAGAAATACTGCAAACATAGTATTTACAGGACTTTTAGTATTTAAAAAAGAAATCGAATATTTCATTCTTATTTTATTAAAGAATTTAGAAGTAAACTTGTAATTAATGGTGCCAATTAAATATTAAATAACATGATTTACAAATTAAAGTATTTGACATACAGTTGTTTGATATGTAATATATATTTAATAATAACTGAAATAAATAGTATTTAATGTTATAAATTATAAATCTTAATATTATATTTATGTAAATAATTAATATCATAATTGTAATATGGTTTTCAAAAAAATAATCTTATTTATGTGTTTATTGCTAATAACGATTTGTTATTCACAATTAAAAGAATTATCAGAATCAGAGATTAGCGGTAAATATGATGATATTGAAACAAATGATTTAAGATTTAAGAATATTAAAGAAGTAAAAGAATTATACGAGTATTCTAAAGTTAGAAAGTATAAGTATGGAATACTAAAGGGTGCAGTTGCGTTACAAAGACATTATCTTTTTGAATCAAATTATACATTGTCTCTAAATTATGGTAAAGAGGCAGAAGAAATTGCTACTAAGATTAAAAACTATCAAATACTGACCTCTGCGTGTATGTACCAAGGTGATGCATATACTAAACTTGGAATGAAGCAGGAAGCTGAAGATTATCTTAACCTTTCATTGAGATATGATGAGAAAATAGAGAATGTTGCAGATAGACATATGTGGTTGTCTGCTATCTATACGGTATTTGCTGCTCTATACTCGGATAAAAAAGATTATAATTCGGTTATAAGCTATTATCATCAGGCATTAAATGTTATAGAAAGTACACCCCGTGATCATTTGACTGAATTACAAGTAGTAAGATATTTTTATCTTCTCATATTCCATAATATGAATTTAGGAAATTCATATGCCTTTTATAGTATTCCTCCAAATTTAGACGAAGCAGAGAAGTATTTTCTTAAAACTTTAAAATTTTCGGAGAGCCATCCAAAAGAATTTAAGATGACTGCTATTAATGTTTATTATTCTGTAGCTTATTTTTATTACATAAAAAAAGATTATTCTAAATGTATTGTTTATTCGGAGAAGCTATTAGAGGTAGAGAAATACAGGAAAAATCCTGAAATAAGATTGTTTGCTTATGAAAATCTGAAAGAATCTTATGATGCGCTTAATAATTTGCCCGAGCAGAATAAATATTTGAAATTATACAGTCAGCTTTCCGATAGTCTGGCTAATGTAAAGAAAGGCTCGGTTATTTTACATTCTGAGGATCAATCTGTCAAATCGAATGAGGAAATTTCAACACTAAAAAAAATCTTATTGTCATCCCTTGTTATTGCCGGAATGGTTATACTTATGGTTGGTATTTATTTTTATGAAAGAAATAAAATACTCAAAAAAAAGTATTTTTTATTAATAGAGAAACTGGATAAAAATAAAGGAACAAATGTTAGCTCTGTAGCCACTGATAGTAAGATAGAAGAGAGTGATATTATAAAAATTAATATTTCTTCGGATAAAGAAAAAACATTATTGAAAAAATTGAATGCATTTGAATCTTCTGAAAAGTTTTTGAGAAAAAATCTTACTCTTTCTTATATGTCAAATTTGTTTAATACAAATCCAAAATATTTATCCCAGATAATTAAGGAGCATAAAGGTCAGAACTTTAGCAGTTATATTAATCAGCTTCGAATTAATTATATATCACAGAAATTATATAATACAACATTATACAGGGAATATAAGATAAGTTATTTGGCTGAAGAATGCGGTTACGCCTCTCCACAGGTATTTATTAATGCTTTTAGAAAAGAGACAGGAATGACTCCTTCTTATTTTATTAATGAACTTCGGAGCCAGATTGTTGAATAAAAATGTTGTTGATTTATAAAACTAGAATCGTATAAATCGTTAAAAAAGTACCTTCTTTTATCTTTTAGTTTTTATAAGTATTTAATGCATTAATCTTTTAATAAGGCTACAATTGATTTATATCTGATTATTTATTTTTCGTACCCCAATAGTTTATTATAATGAGTTTAATATATTGTTATACAGTGAGTTGTTTTTATTTTTAAATACTTATTAATTCCGAAATCATTAATTCTGTTTCTTTTATCCTGTTCATTTTGTCTTCAAATTTGCCCTCGAATTTTAACACGTGATATCAATATGATTATAATGTGTTAAGTCAAAAATTATTAATTACAGGCAAACAAAATGAGAAAATTAAAAGAAGAAGAAACAAAATTAGAGATTAAAAGAGAATACATTTCTCCAGTATTGGAAGTTGTATTCATTGAAATGGAACAGGGGATTGCTGCTGGTTCTGCATCTGTAAATGTAGGTGTGGATGTAAGTGGAAATGCAAACGCTGTAGATACTGATTGGGGAGGTAGTGACGATGCTACAATCGATACTCCTTTCTAAATAAGCTTAGAATAATAATATCACAAATTCAATAAAAATGTTAAACAAAAGATACAAAACGGTTATTACGAGTTTGATATTAATGATTACATCAATGATATTCATCCTTTCTTTTTTATCATTATCGTCCTGTCGTAGTGCAGAACATGATAATATTGTTGCAGGAGGAGCAATAGCAGCAGTAAAAATTAATCTATTGGGTTCTGATTATGCTTCAGGTAAATCTTCAAATCGGGCTAATTTAAAAGAAACGGGTTTACCAGTAAAAGATAATGTCCAGCGTCAAAGTAAAATGATTACCCCAAGTCTATTTTTTGAAGCAGAATTAGCTCCTTCAAACAATGATGCTAACAAATCTGGTCGTGCATCAACTGAACCCACTGCTTTAATAGCTGGAGATCAGATAGGAGCAGGAATGAAGTTTCGGATTATAGCCTACAGGCAGGATGATAATAGTTATCAGGCATATCAGGACTACACTGTTGGAGAGCAGGCTCAGCCATTAATGTTAGATAGCGGAAAAGCTTATACAATTATTGCTTATTCTTATGGCAGTACTTCAGCATTGCCATAAGAATAAGCACAGGAGAAATGACAAATCTTAGTCAGGCAAAGATTGGTTATGATGATAACAATAAAGATTTGATGTATCATAAAACAGAAGGTTTTATACCTGATGGAAATAATCCTAATAATAAAGTTGATATAAAGCTAAGGCATAAACTAAATCAAATTACGACTGTAATAAACTCTTATATAGGTGATATAAGTGAAATCAGT
>CAACVC010000250.1_pt1 | contig 12289 bp, 9 predicted proteins | sample 2381761 | NCBI WGS metagenome assembly CAACVC01 (sample SAMEA5211966, study PRJEB30684) | marine metagenome | biome: Marine; feature: Epipelagic; material: Water | collected 2015-10-15 | depth 45 m
TTAATGCCAGTAGCTACAAAGGTTATGTTTATACCTTTGATAGCGATTTTGTTCTTGAACTAATGCGCCTTAAACTTCACACATCTATTACATTAATAATGCAAATTGAAAAGTATGTGGATGCAAATTATCACTATGCTCCTGATGATAGATTTGAATTAGCTGGTGTGGTTGGAAAAGAAGAACCCTACTATTTTTTAGTAGAGCTATCTCATTATGATGATATGATTTTTGAAAACCTACATAAAATTGACTCAGATACTTTCTTAGACTACTATAATAAGAACATGCTTTTGTGTCCAAAGAATTAAATTATTTTTTTTTTGCAAAAAAATTTATAACTTAGAAGGCATGAATGGATTACCTCCAGTTGAAAACAAGCGTATACAGAACATAAATTTTGTAATGGCTGACCTTCATGCATCACTGAACTCAATATACGAACACCTTATGGATAAAGAATATACACCTCTGAAAGGAGAAGTACACTCATTAACTAAAAAGCTTCGTAGTGTTGGCGAGTCGGTGACCGATGAAGTTTAGGCCAGATTATGATTTTGTAACTGCTGTATGCATCACACTTTTAGTGATGTACTTAATTTCTATTCTTATTTTTTAGCTTCTCTTCTTTTTCTAGCTCTATCTTTATCTCTTTGATAAAAACTATTTTTACCATACTCTCTTTCCCATCTACGAGGGTTGGATTTCTTAAGCCTTGCTTGTTGATCGGCATTTAAATATTTAGGTGCTTTAGATGTGTTTCTTTTTATCGTTCGCATGTTGTATCTCGCAACACTACCTGCTTCAGCTGGTAAAAAACCACTTAAATAAACTAGATAAAGAGCAGCGCTACTAATAGCTGCTTGTTTTTCTTTAGATGATAATTTATGAGTTTTGCTGCCGCCAAAAGCATTTTCTTTTTTATACTCACCTGTGGCAGAAATTTTAACAAAATCTATCGCCTCCTTAAATTTTTCAACGCCTATACTAAACAAACCTAAATCTTCTGACATGGCTTGTTTATTTTCAAAAAACTGTAATGGATCCTCTGATCCTTGAATAAATTCAAGCATGTTATTAATTCTAGCTATTATAACATCATCAGTAAGAGGTATAGGGCTAAATAAATCTAATACAATATTTTGACCTCTACCTTTCATTCTGTTGTTAAAGTCTTTTTCTGCCTGATCTTCATCATCCTCTCCCATCCATGCATTGGACAGCGCGGCTGTAAGTTGAGTTAATCCAAAACCTAAACCATTAAATACCATAGTCTCTACAAGCAACCCTCCTAATGATTTAGCTGCAGTTTTTTTATCTTCTGAGGTAGCGGTTTTACTAAATACAGTAGATACATCTGAATACATACGTGTTTTCTGATTAAGCAAAAAATTAGCAAACGGGAAAAATCCCTTTACAAATAACTGAGTGCTGACTTTATTAGATCGATACAGTTCACCTTGCAAGTCTCTGTCTGAAGTGTTTTGTTGTCTATTTATTTGTTGTTGAGCATAGTCACCTGCCTTTTTATTTACTTTATGATTTTCCCAATCAAAACCTGGGTCAGTAACATCAATCCCTTGCTTTTTCATTTCTTTAGAATAATAAGCGAGCCAAGATGAATTAGCGGCTAATTTATCTGGCGCCACTAGAAATAACTTTAATGTTTTGTTTTGTGCATCTTGTATTAAGCGTCTAGCTTTTTCTCCTCCACTGTTAGCTGCCTCTTCTAGTTGGTTGTCGATACTGTCTAATGCAGTCTCTGACTGCAGCCCTCTATTTGCTATATCATAACCACTGCTTTTTAACCACTCTCTTACATTTTTTTTTGTGAACAAACTAACTCCATTATATGTATTTGCTCCCCCTGCATTAACCATAGTATTAAAGATGGGCGTTAACTGTTTAGGAAACTGACCTAAGCTTCCTAATGTTCTTGATACTCCAAAGGTCCCAAAAGTATTTATTAGTCTCATTAACTTTTTATCATCTTCAGGAACGTAATCTAAGCCTCTTTTTTTAGAAACATATTCTTTGATTCTATTCTTTACAAGCTCTCTATCTTGTTGATTTGGAATAACTTTCTCAAAGTCTTTGGACTCTACAAATGCTTTTAGTTGTTGAATAGCAGCAGCCGTATTTATATCAGTCAATGCTTTTCTTAAACTATTTATATTTGATGTATCAAAACTTAAATTTACATATCTATCATTACCTAATGATTTAGGTCTATTTGATTTTTTTAATACACCTGTTTCTTTGTTATAAATTCTTCTTCCTGATGTATCAAACATCGGTTCATCTATTTTTTCAGTTTCTGGATTTTTTAAAATGCTAAATATGTCGGGGGTATAGTTTATGTCTTGGTCTAATTTTTTATTATATATATTTAAATTAGTATCGCTTAAATCTTTATAGTGCTTACTCCACTCTTCAGTCATCCATTCTACCGCAGCTAAGTTAGTTTTGTCTACTTTAGATTCAACATCTGTTATGTTATTAGAATCGCTTAATAATTTATCGTAAACCTTTTGATAAATATCAGCTTTTGTTTTGTTTGTTTTATCATTACTGTTGCTTAATGTTTTTATTGTCTCTAATATTAAATCTTTTTTTCTATTAAACTCTTGTTGTTGCTCTGCTTCAGTTCCAATTAAAGTTCTACGAACAAACGCTAGCATACCTCTCTCTGTATTATTTTCTGCGGTATTAAAAGCTTGCCCATTAGGTTTTGTTTTAGAAAACTTATTACTATAATTAGTAGCAATTTTATTAGAATCTGTTTCCGCTTTAGCCGCACCATTAGCTACATCTTGAAAACCAGACAATGCTAATATTTTATTGGCTTTACTTTGCCCCTTAAAAATAAACTCTAACATCAAATCAAAAGAAGCAATGTTTTTAGCCCACTTTCTTCCTATCATTGTAAGAGACTTACCTTTAAGACCATCTTTTATTGCTTTGACTAGATTAGTTCGCCCTACATAATTACTTACTACCGCTTGCATTCCACCCGTCGATGCGTTAGTAGCAAAATTAATTAAAGAGTCTAAAGCTTGTAGTGCTTCTTGATCTGTTAAAACATTTAAATCCATGTTCATAAATGCCCTTACTATTCGTTTTTGATCTGCAGTTATTTCAATCTTTTCTTCAGTAAAAGGATCTGTTTGCGTTTTTAATTGTTCGTCTACAACTGCAGTATAAACACTGAAGGCATTTTTAAGAGCATCAAATATTACTTTACTTTTCTTTTCGGCTTTACTTTTTTTAGCTTCTTCAGTTGTTTCCTCACTTGCAAGTATATCTCGTACCTCACTTAATGATAATTCTCCAGGAGGAACTCCTGTTAAAGCCTCAAAAGCATCTGCTTCTAATTGGGCTTGTCTTTTGTCTTGCGCTTCAATTTCTTTGACTGAATACTCTTCGGTAGATTTAATATCCACCGCTGGCGCTACATTTATTCCAGTTTTAGTTCTTCTTGTAGAGCGAAGTCCTTTTAATAAGTTGGTGGCTTCTTGTTGGTATTTAGTCAAGTCATCCACAGTTAAAGGGTCAATCCTTAAAAACTCTTTAGCTGCGGCAGAAACATTAGCGTCTAGATTTTTATTACCCGCGGCCTTTTTAATTTGATTTTTTGTTTTCTTTGCTGTATTCAATGCTTCTGCATTGTTCGCCTTTTCAAAGGTTTTAGTAATCTTTTGAATAGTACGCTCAACTGTTACTGGATTAGCAAAATTAAGACCCTCAACTTCCTTTATTAAAGACTTTGCTGCACGCGCTGCTACTTTACCTTTTGTTTTTATTTTATTAATTATATCTAGGAAAGCTTTACGCCTTGTTTCTTTAGGTGTCTTAGGATCACGAACGGGTTTAAAGACTTGTTTGTTTTCATTTACTGTTAGAGGTTTACCCTCTTCAATAACTACCTCCGCATCTTGAATGTCTTCAACCTTAGTCTCGTCCTCTTTTGTTGGTTCGACGGTCGTTTCTTCTTGGGCTTGCGTAGTCTCTCCGGCAAGCTCTGGGGATTGATTGTCTCCTTCAACCACTGTTTCGCCAGGGTCGGGTTGTTCTTCATTAAGAACCTCAGCTGGGCTTTTGATTGTATCGGCATCTTCTTGTGTTTTAGTTTGTTGTTTATCTCTTTCTTTTGCTTGGTTAATTTGCTCATCTACATCAGCAATTTTTTGATCTATCTCTTCAGCCAATGGCCCCTCTAATCCTTTCTTTTGATCTATTAATCTCTGACGTTGATCTAATAAATCAGAAACCTCAAGCATATTGTCAGAATTAACTATAGTCCCTTTGGTTCTATTCTCTGCTGTTTGCATGGCATATATTTCATCATATACTTCTTTGCCTTGCTGCTCTGTGATGTTGTTATTTTTTACTAATTCATTAACTGTCTGATCTAAGTCACTTACATTCCGAGCCACATATCGTAAGGCATCTAATCTTCTATTTCCTGAAAGTAAATTTTTAGAGCCTAGAGTTGTCGTCGCTCCTAAAGTCATAATTATGGTTTCCATAATCTCACTTTCTTTTATTTTACTATTACGCACAGACAAATCAGTGACTTCATTTACTGCTGCGTTTATAGCTTTCTCAGAAAACAATACGGGTAATTCTTCTATGGTAACCTCTCTAAGATTTTCTTTTGTTAAATCTTTAACCTTTCTTTTTAGCTCATCGACAGTAAAATTTTTACCATCTTTTTTAACCGCATTAGTTATGGCTGTTTTAATCCCTTGAAGACTGCTTAATACTTTGGTATTAGATCCAGCTAAACCAGAAAACAAACCATCTAATGTAGCTATAGCGTTTCCAGCAATCGCTGCTTTAGTTAAAGCTTCATCCTCCGTTAGACCAGCGCGTACTAAATCGGCTCTCATATCTTCTACTGATTGAGCTGCTGTGCTTGCGTATGAGGCAAGCCCCATTCCAAAGCCTCCAGATATTCCTAAGGCTTTTGACAATCTTTGACCTCCCTTTATTAAACCAAAAAGGTTTGCTATTGTTTGTACTACTCCTTGAACTAAACTTCCTCCGCTAAAATTTGTTTCTGAGAACTTTACATTCTTTGCTCTTTTTTTTATTTCTTCAAACTTTTCGTCTGATATAATACCTATCATACTTACATTGGTAATAGGATCAATAACATCTCCTTCCTCAGTTACTATATATTGTTTGCCTGCCACCGTCACAGGCTTACCTTCTGTAACGCCTGATCTTTTTACTGGCCCTATCTCTATATCTAATGCTTCGCTTGTGTCTAAAAAAGCCTCTGTAACTCCTGCCAAAATACCTTTTTTATCTGCTCCCAAACCTGTTGACACTTGGTCTATTAAGGAGGTTATTGCAGCTGCAGAACCTAAAGCAAAATTAGCTATTGTTGTCGGTATTGTTTTGGCTGTTTCCCCAAGCTCTGTAATAAATTTTACATTAATTGGAGCAGGAACAGGTGAACCTGGAACATTAAATGTAATATTAGATTGTCCCGCATCATATATTTTTTTTCTACGTTGCAAATCCAAATCATATGTGAGCTCCTTGTATTTAGGAAATAACGAGCCCATTTTATTTAATAGGTTAGTCTCCTCTATTAGCTTTGCTTCAAGTTGTTTTTTTACATTTAAAAGCTGCAGCTTATCTTTAGGATCTTTTGCTAATTCTAATCTAGAATCGACAGTAGAAATATCTTGTCTTAGATTATTCATTACCTCCATCTTGTATGAAAGTAATTTCTCTGTGTCCTTTTTCTCTTGATCAAAAACCTCACCTTCATCAGTAGCCATTATATCTTTTATAAACCTAAAAGATGCCGACTCCTCTCTTTGTGTCTTTGCTTCCCACTTAGAGTAATCATCTTGATCTATTTTTAATTCATCCAGTATATTTTTTTTTATTGTCGTAGGCTTAATCTCTATCTCTTCTTCTACTTCTCTTTCAATAGGTTTTAAATTTGGAGATTGAAGATCTGTCTGTATGTTTTGTGATGCGTTGTCTGTAAGAAAGGTGCTATATTCTAAAGCTATATCACCAGCTTCGGTACCCGTGGTGTCTTTATTTCCAAACTTTCTTTCTCTTAAAATAGCATCCACGTTTACACCTTTTCCTTCTAAAAAAGTTCTTTGTTCCGCTGTTTGCTCTGGAGTAATTTCTACTGTCTGCTCTTCTAATACCTCGGGTATTTCATCAACTACGTTAGTTTGTTGTTGCTCTTGTTGTTGCTCTGGAAAAACAAAATCTTTTTGAAGAACTTCTAAATCATTTGCATTAAAATCGGCTTGAGAGGTGGGCTCATCAGAAACAGAAACTAATTCCTCAACAACTTTTTTTTTAAACACACCCTCAGCAACTAGTTGATCAAACCTGTCGCCATATTCTTCCCGTAATTCTGATTCACTAAATTCTAAATCATTAGGGGTGGTGTATATTTCTTCTTCCATTATTATTTTTCAAACTCCGATTTATTAAAAGGGGTGCCTTTAGCTATTGAATTAAATATCTGTTTTATAGCATCCCTAAAATTTTGTTCTGTCTGTCCGCCTGTTGTGTATTTATTTGTTAGCGTAAGAGTCCCCTCAAACAAACTCGGTATCTTAATTTCCAACCCCTTAGCAGTCGCTTTTGTTCTTACATCTAAGTTAGGTAAATCTTTTTTGAGTAGGTCAAAAGCCTTTTCGGCTCCTTCATTCATAGCCTTAGATCTGGCTAACGGAGCATCTACAGAAAAGAAATAGCTTCCTACATCAACGTCATTTATTATATCTTTTAATAACTTCTCATCACCTTTTTTTTCTCCTAAAACCTCCGCCGTATTAAAATCTTGTTCTATAGTAGTCTTAGCTTTTGTTTTAGCCGCAGCTGAAGCGCCTTTATAATTTGGATTATCAATAAACTTTGATTCTTTAGGCACGCCTTTATCATCTACATCACTAGCATCGTATTTAGGATTTTTAATTTTTCTTGTTGTAAACCCTCCTTCTTTATTAAAGTCAGTGAGCAACTCTTCATATGACCCTGTTACATTGGGGAAAAACAGTTCAACCATAACCTCCCCGGCTTTATTGGGGTCAGATATATCATATGCGATAGCTTCAGTATTTCCGTCTGAGCTAACTCTTGTTACGGTTAAAGTATTACCATCTTCTGAACGTACTGCATCTTTTATATTTGGAATACCTGGTGATTTTCCATATATAACATTAGCCCCTTGTATCATCGCGTCTATAGAAGCTTGAGCTGTAGCAGTGTCGCCCGATATTGCATTATCTATACTTTTCAAGTATCCTATTTCTTTTATTTTTAATGATTTAGCATTTTTGTCTGCCGCTGTAGGAGGTTTTACTTCTTTTTCAGGTGCCTCCTTAACTTGTCTAGGCAATGCTTTACGTAGTTCTTCAGCCATAAAATCTACAGCTTTTTGCTCGTCACCTTCAGCAAAGGCAAAAGTGCCATCTGGCTTTCTATATACAACCCCTTCCTTTAATTCATCTTCACTGTATACTACATCATAACCCATACCATCTACAAGTATCGATACAGTTGGAGCTTGTGCTCCAGCAAGTAAAGCCTCGGCTTCGTCTTGCATTAAGCTGTTAAGTTCTTCATCGCTCAGGTCTGCTACATTTGCATATACACCAGTTATACTAGCTCCACTTCCCTCTATAACGCCTCTTTTACCAAACTGATCAACTAATTTTTTTGCCACTCCTGTGTAATCATACTTAGGTAAATTGCTGTTAGTCAAATCACTTAAGTAGGAAGGGCTAACAACATCTCCTGTTTCTTTGTTGAAGAGTTTCAATCCTCCCCTACCATCTCGCTCTACCTCCATAGCTCCTGGTTGAAATACTTTATTAAAGTGATTAAGGTTTTTTGCGTTAACCTCACTAGCTTTACCGCTTGCTACATCATCAGCAATCTGTTGTGCTGTTTTTTGATAGGAGGTTTGAGCAGCTATCATCTGCTCATTAGATTGGTTTAAGTTTCGCCACTGTGCTGAATATTCACTTGAGCTTATTTGACCAGTTTCTAGTTGGTTTTGTAATGAAGTAGAAACATCCATTATCCCTTGACTAAACTTTCCGAAAAACTGGTTAGCATTTTGGTTTACTGTTGGTGTGAGATCACGCTGGCTTTTTCTAAGCGCATCCTGTTCATCTCTCCAAGTCTGTCTTTGTTGTTCTCGTTTTTCTTCTTGAGCTAAAAGCGTATCAGATAAATCAAACAGCGCTGAAGTATCTGGAACTATTGCTTTATCCTGTAACTTAAATCCTATTTTAGTTGCCATAATTTATTATTTATGCGACATCAGTTTCTGGTCTACTAAAAGGAGAGATGTCGATGTTATTAAAAATTGGATTAAATTTAATTGGCTGAGATAGGTTTTGTTGTAAATCGGTTCTGCCAAAATTAGGGTCAGAAGGATCAAGTAATTGAGACTCAAGAGCCTTATTATCTACTACTGCTCCTGAATTAGGTAAGACAGTCATGTTTTTATTTTTTAAATACTCTGGTATTTGTTGACCAGCTATAGCCCCCATCTTTGCAATACCTTGCATTGCTTGACCTTGGGCAGCGGCTCTGTTTTGAGCGGCTTGTTGAGCTGCCGCTTGTTGTCCTTCTACTTCTTTAACATCTAATCCTACCCTTAAGTTTTGTAGTCTTGATTCTTCCTGGGCCGCTGCTTTTTCTAAATCTGAAAGCTCTCTACCCATGGCTGCTCTTGTTTGAGCTTGTTGCGCTTGATTAAGAGCTGCGGCTCTACCCGCAGTAACTCCAGCGCCTCTTTGCTCTCCCTCTTGACCAGCTTGGACAATTTGTCCTAAGCCAGATAATGCGGCTTCTCTTTCTAGTTCATAAGGTTCTTTTTGAATAGACAAACCTTTCATGTAATTCACCTCTAATTTTTCTCTTGCTTGTTCTAAAGCTTTGCTTGCTGCATCTTCAGCTTTTTGTTGTGCTTTTTTTTGCTTGGAAGCTTTAGATAAACTTACTGCCGTGCCTGCAGCTGAGGCTGCAAAAGCAGCTCCCGATGCTATAGTGCCTGCAGTGATTGTAGCTCCCGCTATTGCTGTTCCTGATATTATTGCCATATTAAAACGCTTTAATCATTTCTTGTGTGTATGTATCTCCCTTAATATAACCTAGCTTCTCGTATGTTTTAACAAGACCATCGTGTTTTATAAGGGCATAGGTGTATTTGTTGCCGTTGTTTTTACAAGTATTAGTGAGGGACTCTACCAGCATTTGCACAGCTTTGTGCTTTCTTTTTTTCTTTGTGTATTTTTTATTTGATATTATCCAGTCCACCCAGGCTACTTTTGAATTTGTTATATATATAAACCCTGCGCATACAGGGACGTCGTTGTCTAATACTAGCAAACCACCTTCTCCATCATCTGGCAAAAATTCTTTTGCCGGAGGCTCCCATCCCCAGTCCTCCCACCAACCAACAAGTATATCCTTGTAATCAGTAGAATTAAGTTTACGTATATTAAACTTCATACACTAACAAAGATACTAATTTTTATGGATAGCTTTTCATTATCTGAGACTCTACCGCAAAGAGCTCTGCTCTATTGGGACCTATATTTTCTAAAGTCATTAAGGCATAGTGTCCAAGGATCCCATGAGATTCAGCAATTGAATTTTTTAAAGCCATCATTAACGGGGTGTTTGTAGTAGGATTAGTAGCTCCCGCTATTGTGCTGTCCACAGTTATAGAGCTTGTGGCAATGGTAGTAATAACCCCTGCTAAAGCAGGTGAATTAGTAAACTCATTTAAATAATAAAGATAATCCCCAATACTAATTATTGAATCAATAGGAACTACAAATGAAAAAACTCTAGGATTTGTCATTGTAAACCCTGTGGTACTTCCGATTCCATTTACAGATCTAAAATCAAAATCTGCTAATGTTGATGGAGTCTGAGAAGTGTTTTTAATAGCAGCATAATACGCGCCCTCTTTCAGCTCAAACCATGTGTTGTTTATAAAGGCTTCATTATTCATGTCTGTGTTCAGACTTATATTCCACGGAGCATCCGCTTCTAAACCAATGGTTTTAAATAATTTATTGTTAAGCGGCGAGTCGTTAATTACAGTAGTTATTGTACTGTTATGTTGAGTTCCATAAAAATTATTACGCAGTAAATTAGTATTGTGCCTATAAAGATTGCCACCTGAAAAAGTATAAAAATAGTTATTCATCCCTACCATATAGTCAGGGTTGTATGAATAAAAAGAAGGCCAACCGTTTACACCGTTGCTGTATGTGAGCGTATATAGCTCACCATCAGGTACTTGAGGTGTTGCAATTGGATTCGGTGATGAAGGGATTGATGCCAAAGTGTTTGTATTTTAAATACAAATATACAAAAATTTAATCCTGCTATGCAACGGGCGTAGCCGTAGGAGTAGGAGTAGGTGGCACTGGTGTCGGTGTAGGTGTAAGCGTAGGAACAAAAGTCGGTGTAGGTGTAGGAGTTATCTGTGTTCCGCCTATACATATTTGTGCTGACCCTTTTGTTCTTCCCTCTGGGTCATCAATTACAAGTTCAAATGTTAATATGGTGTAGTCCCCACTAAGCATTGGTGTTACTGGGTTAGAAGGAAAATATACTTGGCTTGGACCAAAGCTATAAGCGGGCACCATTATTGAAGAAGGATAGAATCTAGTATACTCGTTTCCTAAAGCGTCTAATATTACTCCAATCCCATAGACTTTCCCTGAACCACTTAACCAATTAGTCCTAATAAAAGGAGATAATCCTGCGGTTAAAGTTAAATTGTTAGCAAGAGTTATAATTTCTCTATTGGCTACATTATATCTAACTCCATCTATTCCTAAGTATTGGGTAATGGTTGGAGCAGAAGTCCCCGTTCTTACTTCAGCAGTACATGTAATGAAACTCATAAATACAAATTTACAATTTTTTTGCTTTGTTTATTTAACAGCCCCTGTTATTTGATTCGTCCATCCCTTAGCAGCACTATAAGGCCACACTATATAATTTTTTGGGTACTGACCCATGAACTCACTTTCTATTATAATTTCTTTTAATCCCTTCCAATGTTTTATTTGGTCAGGGAGAATATCTTTTCTATACAGCTGCGTTTTGTTTTCGTCTTCAAAAATAACCGCTACAAAAGTATAGTCATCTTCTTTTAATGTTGTAAATGAAAACATATACGAGTTAAGAAAATGTAGTGATAATACCACTGATTATTATTTTAAATCAACAACAACAATATTTTTACCTGGCACACGAGTTACAAATGATAGCGGATCAACTATATATATTATAGAACAAGAGCTTAATTCCTCTCAATTATCAGGAAAAGCTGAATTATTTAATGTGCTCGAAGTAGATCAAAACGGTGTAGTCAAAGGTCAACCAGGTTTTACAATAGGAGCAGTAGGTTGCCCAGGGACATATTGGGTATTGAGAGCTTGTGATCCTGAAGCACAAATATTAAACGGTGACAGAGTGTCCGTGCAACCTACTAACGATCCTATATTTGCTAGTGGTGGAGCGGGGTCTGTTTATAGAGATTCTGTAGAAGGAATATGTTGGGAATTGTACGAAACAACTACAACGCCAAATCAATATAGTTCTAGCACAAGCCCTCCTGTAGAAATTACGCAATATGTAGGAGATGATTGTCAAGCATGTACAGTTTCTGGAGGTTTTGGCGGGGGCTTCAGCTATCTTGCTTAATATTTATTATATTTGATTTATAAAATCAAATCTAATGTATTCTATATTTGTTCAGATAGCTAGCTATCGGGATCCAGAGTTAATTCCAACACTACGGAGTCTAATAAAAAACGCCAAATATCCGGAGGAGTTAACCATTTGTATTGCCCATCAATATTCAGAATCTGATAAATGGGATTCTCTTGAAGAGTTTAAAAACGATGCTCGATTTATTGTAATAGAAATACCACACACTGAATCTAGGGGCACATGTTGGGCAAGAAATCAGATACAGCGTCATTACAATAATCAACATTTTACTTTACAACTTGATTCCCATCACCGATTTGTAAAAAACTGGGACGTTAAATGTTGTGATATGTTTTTTAGATTGAGATCTAAAGGTGTTGCTAGACCTTTAATCACTAGTTACTTGCCATCATACGATCCTAAAAATGACCCAAAACACAGAACAAAAACTGCTTGGGGTATGTCCTTTGACAGATTTACTCCAGATGGCATCGCTTTATTTTTACCTTACTATATAAAGAAAAACACCAAACAACCAATACCAGCTAGG
>CAACVC010000251.1_pt1 | contig 12288 bp, 24 predicted proteins | sample 2381761 | NCBI WGS metagenome assembly CAACVC01 (sample SAMEA5211966, study PRJEB30684) | marine metagenome | biome: Marine; feature: Epipelagic; material: Water | collected 2015-10-15 | depth 45 m
AGCATTAGAGCCAACAGAATCAGGAACTAGAGGCGAAGCAGTAAGGCAAATTGCGACAGGTGCAACAGTCGGAGCGGCAACTGGTGGATTGTTGAAAGGTGCAGGAGTAGGAATTTCTAAAGTAAGACAAACATTAAAAACCAAGCCAGATACAAGTGCTGGTGCTATTAGAGAATTAGCAAATAAATCTTATAGAGAAGCAGAGGAAAAAGGTGGTGTATTTAAAGGAAAGATAATAAATAAAGTGTTAGATGAGGTAAGTAAATTAAAACCGACTTCTAAAGTTGCAAAAACCTTAGAATCTAAATCACCTATTAATAGTATATCTAAAGATTTAGAGAAGTTTAGAGATCAAAATCTTAATTTAGATGATATGCAAGCGTTGGATGAATATCTTGGAAAAATTGTTGACAACGCAACAGAGTTAGGCAGGGTAAAGAAAGAAGGTTTACCAGTTGCTAAATTACAAACAAAATTAAGAGATATTTTAGATAAAACAGGAAAAGATGATATTGTTGGTGGATCAGAGGGTTTCGAAGCATTAAAGAGGGGTCGTAATCTATGGTCAAGATCTTCTAAATTAAGAGATGTTGAAGCTATTATAAATAGAGCTGCACTATCCCCAAATGAAGCAACTGCCATAAAAACAGGGTTCAGAACCCTTGCGACCAATCCGAACAAATTAAGAGGTTTTACTCCTCAAGAGCAAAAACTTATAAAAGATGCGGCCAAATCAGGCATAGTCTCGGATACTTTAAGAACATTGGGGAGTCGACTATTACCAATAGGAACAGCAGTTTCAGGCGGTGGAATAGGTGCGACAGTTGGAGCTAAAGCAGCATCAGATATTTCAAGAAGTGCGGCGGCTAGGGTTCAAGCTAGCAGAGCTTCAAAAGTAGAAAGAGAAATAATACAATCAGTATTCCCAGAGATTTATAAATTAAAACCAATTTTAAGAAAAGAGGTGACAGAAAATCTAATAAAAGCAGGGGCTTTGTTAGGTACGCAACAAGCAATTAACTAAATTATGCCAAAAGGATTATATGCGAACATACACGCAAAAAGAAAAAGAATAAAAGCTGGTAGCGGTGAAACTATGAGAAAGAAAGGTGCTAAAGGCGCACCAACAGCAAAAGCATTTAAACAAGCTAAAAAAACAGCTAAACCATACAAAAAGAAATGAAAAAGAAATCAGTTAATTTATCAGTAGGAAGGGGCGAGAAATCCAAAAAAGGAGGATTAACAGCTAAAGGTAGAGCTAAATATAACAAAGCAACTGGAAGCAATTTAAAGGCACCTGTTACTGCTAAGCAAGCAAGTAAAAGTAAAACAGCAGCAGCAAGAAGAAAATCTTTTTGTGCTAGAATGTCAGGAGTAAAAGGCCCTACCTCTAAAAATGGTAAATTAACTAGAAAAGGATTAGCATTGAAGAGGTGGGATTGTAATTGACTTTTTAACTAATTTTACATAACCTAGAAAATAAATTATAAAATTATGGCTTTTAACGGATCAGGAACATTTAACAGAATTTACAACTGGACAACCGATGCAGGGAACGGAATTAATATTGAAGCTTCCAGAATGGACGGTGAAGATAACGGTTTTGCAACTGGACTTTCAAATTGTATTACAAAAGATGGTCAAACAACCATTACCGCAAATATTCCTTTTAATAGTAAGAAAATAACAGGTTTGGCCAATGGCTCAGCAAGAACCGACTCAATCGCATTAGGTCAAGTGCAGGATAATTCTTATGGAACTTTAGGAACTCTTGGAGGTTCGGCAGATACTTACACAGCATCACCAACCCCTGCTATTACAGCTTATGCAACAGGATCAGAATTTAATCTCAAAGTTAATGCAGATAATACAGGAGCATCAACCTTAAATATTAGTGCAGTAGGCGCTAAAAACATTAAAAAATATGATGGTGCAGGCTCTAAGTTAGATTTAGAGGCTGGAGATTTGCAACAAGATCAGTATTATAAAGTTATTTATGATGGTACTGATTTTGTTTTAAACAATCCAGAAATTATTGATAATTTAAAATCAAACAATTTAATTGTTAATAACAAATTAAACACACAGCTAAAGACAGCCACAATATCATCAGGAGCTATTACTTATGCTGGGTATTACACTATAATTTCTGGTGAAGGAGCTTCTAATGATACCTTAACGACTATAAATGGAGGTTCACAAGGGGATAAAATATTACTAGATCAAGGGGGGCAAGTTATCACAATTGAGGATGGCACTGGAAATATACAGTTACCACTTAATCAAGATATTGTATTAGTAGATGGGGCTTCTTGTTTAGAATTAATATTTGATGGATCTAATTGGGTTTCTACCTGCTCTACAAGCACTAGGGAGCAGGACGGAATTTATGCAGGGGGGGCTAACACTCCTACAATCGTATTTCCAGTAGCATTTACAACAGCAGTTACCTCTATTGTAGTGACTCCTATCGGAGCTGCTGCTGTTAATGGGTTGATGGCGACAATAATATCAGGGTCAGTTTCTACTACTAGTTTTCAATGCGAGATAAACAGGCACGATGCCAATCCTGAAGCTTCTGCATTTTATTGGCGTGCGAAAGGTTATTAATATAAATTATAATTATGATAAGAGTAAAATACAATTCAGGTACGGGTCAGATATTAGGGAATTATCCATCTAATACGAACTATCCATCAATAACTATTGATAAAGATAGTAAGACTATAACTGATAAATCAGGAACTTTTCCATACATAGAAATTACAAAAGAACAGCATGAGGATGGAATGGGTAAAAATATGGTTGTTGTTAATGGTAATTATCAAGAATATGTAAAAACTAGTGCAGAATTATTACAAGAAGCTAAAAATGCTAAAATTGCAGAACTTGAAGCTTTCCACGAATCAGACGAAGTAAGAATATTGACTATTAATAACGCTTTCAAAGTAAGTACCAATTATGAAACAACGAGAAAGTGGTTTAACGAAATCATTTATGACTTAGAAAATGAATCTGATGTAACAGGCAAATCTCATGACAATATTGTTTTTGAATGGGAAATAGCAACTGGTGTATGGTTGCCTCTTAAATTATCACAGCTTAAGCAATTTAAGTATGCAGTTTTTAATATTACTAGAGTTAATTTTAAGCAATATAGAACTCATATAAAAGCAATAGAATCATTAACAATAAAAACTAAAATTAAAAATTATGATTTTAAAAAAGGTTATTTACTTAATAATAAATTAAATTTTAATATATAATGGCTTTTAAAATCAAGGAAGGAGATGTAATTTTTTGCTCAAGTAAATTGACATGGAAATCTGCATCATTATTTCCTGCAAGATTTTTAATTCAAGCAACGACTCTTTCACAATACGAACACGCCGCACAATTTATCAATGGTAAGGTTGCTGAAGCTAATTCAAAAAAAGGTACTATATTAACCCCTTTTCAACAGTGGTTAAATTCAAGATATAGTTTTGTAACTATCGATATATTACGACCTAGAAAAATAACAGAAAAACAATTGGGTCAAATACTTGATCATTGGGTTTTAAGTAAGGGGGCTAAATATCCTTTTAGCAAAGCTTTATATTCTAGTTTAGATTGCTTAATACCAACCTTTATAAAAGAGCCTTCTCTAACAAGAGAACAATTTTGTAGTGAAGGGGTTCTTAGAGGTTTAAAAAGAGCGGTTTTATTACCAGAAAATTTAGAGGCTAGCAGATACACACCGCAGGAACTTTTTGAGTTACTAGCGGAGTTTGGTTTTCAGCATTTCGAGGATATAAATCCTAAATTAATTTATAGTTAAATATGAAGAAATTACCGAATATATCATTTTCATTAATTCTTATTTTATTGTTTTTATTCTACCTTGATTATAACAGATCAAGCGTTAGGGCGTTTTATGATTTTGAACACAAAGAAATAGAGCATGTTTTAAAACAATGTGGTAAGGGTTATTATCTATCTGTAATCCCTGTTAAAGGTATATTCAATAAGACATATTCTTATTCAAAATTATATACAGTTATAGATGATAATTTTATTAATGATGTTAAGAAAGGCAATATTGCATATCAAAAAGAAAAAGAAATAGATGCATGCACATATTCTTTTATTAACTCAACACCCGACAAGGGCGTAACTTTGTTTAATGACTTAAATAAGTTACCAAAATGCAAAACAATTCAAAATATGTTAAATGCAACAAATAGAAAAATAAATGATTTAGGCTTCACAGTAATAAAAAATTATAGAGGGGTTATAATTCTTTATATATTAACCAATACAAACAAAGAAAAAAAATGCAGTAATGATCAGGTTAAGGATTTGCTCGAAAATTTAAGTAATAAAGTTAAAGAAAAAATGCTGTGGACATTATAACTAATCTTTCATCCCTAATTGTTAATTCCGAAATAACGCCTTTTATGGCAATAACTTTGTTTATAGTTTACAATTTAAAGTGTCAATCAGAACAAAATAAAAAAGATATAAAACAATTAGAAGAACAATTAAAAGAAGATGCTAAGAAAAAACAAGAGGAGGAGGTTAAGAAATTAAGAGAAGAATTAAAAATACAAAAAGAACAAATCTTAGAAAGAGCAAAACAACACAACGAGAAAAACAGTAATGCAGTATCTCAATATATAAAAGAATTATTAAAACACCTAGACAATGATAAATCTAAATAGGTATGAAATATGATAACAAGGAGTTGATAAAAGATTTAGTCGGAGTTAATCCATATTTAGAGCATTTTAAAAAGCACAGGAGACAAGGCAGGATATTCTTTCGTGGCATAGTTTGTGCAATAAAGATTGGAATGGCCACCTTTGGAATAACTCTTGGTTTAACTTTTGGACTCTATGGTGGAAATATATTACTTGATATTTTACATGCTTGCTTCTAAAATAATATTTATTTCTTACACTAAATTATAAATTATAATATAACTCAATTTATACTATGACTAAAAGTAAAGCTGTTACTACGAATAATACAAACAACAATATAACATTATTTCAAAATGTTGTAGGCCATACTTCTTCTAAAAGAGTGTCTGGTATTAGTTGCTTATTTATTGGTGCTGTATTGTTAACTTACACAATCATATATGGGATTCATAATCAAACAGCAGTAGATTTTGAAAAAATAACCACAGCTATAACTGTATTTTTTTGGGCTGGGTCTGGTTTACTTGGTGTTAGTATTACTGAATATTTCGGAAAAATTAATCCATTTAAAAAATGATCAGAACTATTTTAGGATCAATAATAGGCGGGATTATTGCATTGATAGGAGCTTACTTTAAAGGCAAGTCGGTTGCTAAAAAAGATTTCGATCTTGAAAAGGCTCAAGAAGATAATCAAGTAATGTCAGAACAAATTAAAAAACATGAAGAAAATTTTAAGATTAATAAAGAAATTGAAAGAAGCATCATTGATAAGTCTCCTCGTGATATTATTAAGCAGTTGCGTAAAGCAAAGGCAGATTGAATTAACTAATGTTAATGGCTTTTGCAAGATATATAAGCCTATCCCCGATTCTCTTCTGTCGAAAATAGAGGTTTTAGAAAATTTAGAGTTAGAAGATATTAAGAACTTGAATTACAATGAAATGCAATATTTAAATAGAAAGTGTAATGAAAACTAATATAATATATGGTATAGTTTTATTTGTTGTAATTTTAATATCTATTGCTGCGGCAGATAGAGTTTACGGTGCAGAATATAAACTATTCGTCGGAAAATCTGTAACTTATTACAACACAGATAATAATCAAATAAATAAAAACGAACATATCGGAAGGTTGAAAGATCAATTAAAATCTGCTCATGTAGGATTAAGCCTGTTTAAAGATGATAATTTTTTAAGCTGCTCAACAAATAGACTATTACAACAAGAAACATCAATAAGGTTTACAAATTACAAAATAAAAAGAAAATCTTTAAATGATACTTGTGCTTTAGGAATTATATTTAAAACTAAATATGGCAATTTTTCTAATTCTATAATTCTATCAAATGCTAATATTTATGATAAATATAATGGGTTAATTAGTAAAAAATCTTCTTTGTTAAAAGGTCTTGGTGCAGGCACATTTAAAGGAAATAGTTATTATGGCCTATATTGGTTTGATCGTAATAATGAGTTAAATATTAAAAATGCTTTTGGCATAGTATATAATAGATATTTTTAATGGACGATGAATTAATTTTTTAAAATGACTGACGACTTAATAACATTAAAAAAGAGTAAATTAAAATCTAGCTTATCAAAACTAATAACAGTTATTTATAGTTTGTATTTAGGCTTATTAAAAAACACAACCTTTTTCTGGACTAAGATATTTGAAAAAGAAGGTAAGTTAAGAATCTTATTAGAAAAGCCAGCTATTGTATTATTCTTTAATACTATTCTATTTGCATTTATTGGTAATTTTTTTGGTGGCTTGGTTGGTCAAGTCGCAATAGGTGCTTGTTTCTTAAATATATTAATGTTTTTATTTGAGAAAATAGGCTGGGTAAATAAATTAAAATAGCTATGTTAAAAGTAATCCTTATCTTATTACTAACTGTTAGTAATGTTTATGGTAAAAATAAAATGCTTGAAAAAGAATATCAAGGAGTCGATTGCAAGCAAAAGAGAGGTAAGACAGAATACGCAATTGAAGGTGGAAGGGTTGATTGCTTAACTAAAAGCTATGCAATAGAATATGATTTTGCTAAAAAATGGGCTGATTGCTTAGGTCAAGCATTGTATTACTCTGCAATGACAAACAAGATAGGAATTTGCACGCTTATAGTAGAAGATAATATTGATTATAAATATGTAAGAAAGCTTGAAGAAGCTATTAATTACCATCAAATTTATATTGGTGTAGATGTAATTAAGAATTTAAATTAATATGTTTGCATTAAAAGAGGTAACTCTGCAAAGAACTCTATTGAGTAAATATGGCACTCGTGGTGTTATGTATTATGAAAATAAGAGAATAGCCCACACATTAGAAAATTCTTGGTTAAATAACCAGCCTAGAATCTCTTGTATCCCAACTGGAAAGTATAAAGTTAGAAATGATGACACTGGTAAATTTAGATGGTGGAGGATTTGCGATATTCCGAATAGGGGATTAATCGAAATCCATGAAGGAAATAAAATAGAGGATACTTTAGGTTGCATTTTAGTCGGAAATGCTATATCGGATTATAATAATAAATTATATATAAGAAATTCTTTAGTTACTCTACAATATCTTAAAAAGATATTACCTAATAATTTTATTCTAAATATCGAGGAGCAAAACTCTAAAATTATATTTTAGTTATTATTGCAAAAAAGCTTTTCTTTTGCTACTTTCCTTTTTTCTTTCGAGTTATCAAGCAGACTAAATTTATCTATTTCAAATATTACTTTATGAGGTGCATTATATTCACTCATAAAACAAGTATATTTATTTCTTATAAACCACTCATCTAATTCTTTATAATTAAAGTCTTTACCTTCGATATATTTTGCAGTGTTGCGGTAAGGGGGGTCTAAATAAATTATAGTCTCCTCAATAGGGGTGTTGATTTTAACATCTTTATATGATAGATTAGAGGTGGTAAATATCGGCTCCAACTGCTGCAACTGCTGCAACCGCTCCAACTGCTGCAACTGCTGCAACCGCTCCAACTGCTCCAACTGCTTCAACTCATGATATTTTCTATCTTTAACTTGCTTCATAAAGTCTAACCTCCTTCCATTCCAAGTGGGTAAATTACTCGTTTTAATATCAGTACCTAGTAAATTATTAAATTCTTTCAAAGACTTTTCGCACCTAAACATTACTATATCATGAGCTAAATGTTTTGTTTTTTCTATATCTCCAAATAAATAACCTCTCTGATTATTGCCAAAAGAATAACATATTCTCGCAAATTGCCCCTTAATACTATCCTCATCTTTCAATTTTATAAACTCCTCTCTATCTATAAAATTATAGAAATTATCAGGAAACAGCCCATATTGCCCTTTTAAGCCATTTTCAAGCCTATTGAAGATATAATCTATAAAATTTACTAAAGAAGTTTGCAATTCGTTGTAATGAGTTTTTAAGCCTATTTGTGAAGCAGTAAAAGACATTGAGCCACCTCCACCAAATAAATCATAGAAATATTTTGCTTTTGGTTTTACCTTTAACATTTCCCTCAATAGATCAATAGCTATCTTGTTTTTGCTTCCCATATAAGGGATTCTTAAGTTTTTTATATTTTCAGGTATAATTACATCCCCGAATAAATCATATTTCATTTTTTAATTTAAAAATAGTTATTATTAATACCAATTTCTGGCTTTTTGAGTTTCCACAAGAGGCATTATACCTTCAATTTTAAATCTTGATATTATCGTATTTGGCATTGTAGCATCTTTTTCAGAATCTTTTGACATACTTTCATTATATAATTTATCATTAGAGGCCATTTTATCTTTTTCTTTTTGGATACTGTTTATTTCTTGATTCTTTTCTTTTGCTGTTTTCATTTTTCATCTGTTGAGTTATTTAATATATAATTTTCTATCTCTTCGACACTTTTTCCAATTCTTTCTGCCTCGTGTTTTTCATAATCATTTTGCAATATATCAGCATAAATTCTTAATCTAACACGCTTCACTAGATCATCTTGATCACTATATTTATCTTCCCATGTTTTAACCCCTATATGATGAATACCTTCTTCTCCTCGATGGTGGTCAGGGCATAGTGGTATTATATCATAATTGCTAGATTTAGCTCCATAGCCCCTATTTTTCGTGTTATGGTGTATCTCTGGTATTCCTCCACAGATTAAGCAGCCTAATTCAGCAACACGCCCCATATATGCCCTTTCTTGTTTAGTTGCTTTCATATTATTTTAATTATAGTTTTATTTTTCATAGCCATCTTCTTTATTTAAGAATAAATGAAACCTATCCCAAAATTCATCCGTTATATTATCTTCTTCAATGATTTCACTGTAAAAATTCTCTAATTCTTCAATTCTTATTTTGCACTGATCTAATACAAAATCTCTATAATCTTTGTGCTTTATGTATCTATATTGATTATTATGTAAGAAGCATAAAAACCCCTCATAACTTATTAATAAGTCTTTTAATACTTTGTTTTTATTTGTCATTTTATTATTTAATTTTAATTATAGTTTTATTTTCATCTCCTTTTAAGCTTTGATAGCTAACTTTACCAACATGCTTAATAGTATCATCTTGCAATACTCCATGAGCAACAAGACAATCTTCTAGTAATTTCCCCATATAAGAGCAGTTAGAACTATCAAGTGCCCTAGATTTAAAATAGAAAATAAATTCTAACTCGATCTTTTTTTCTATCTTATCCAGCTTCTTCATTTCATTTTTTGTTAATATCAAATATTGATCTTTTTGTTGCTTTCTTTGTCTCCAATGAACCCCTGCATAAATCTTGTTAGTAGATATTTTTGGAAGATCAAGCAATGTTATTTCCATAATTATTTTATTAAATCCATTAATTCTTTATCAATACATAATGAAAAACCCCTCATCATTGCCCACCTATCTATTTTTTTTAAAACCATAATCATTTCATCTTTAGTAATATCTTTAAAACTTTTCTCAATAGGTATTACATCACCATTTTTATTTTTAATTTCTTTATACCAGCCACCAGCATATTTAAGAATAAATTTAAATTCATCTTCATTAAAAATCATCTCTCCTAATTCTTCTTGCTTAGCATTATATTGCGGTAATAACTGATTTATAGCCTCATAGAAAGCTTTTAATTGCGGATAAGTCTTTTCGCCTTTATGTAGTTTTAAATAGAAGTCAGGGCATTTATCTTGTCTAAAATAATTTCTAATATAACCATTTAAAGCCATTAATTGCCTATCAAGATCAATACCTTTACTCCATCTCAACTTTTCTATTAGAGTTTTATGTTGCATATTAAAAAACTTTAATTATTATAACCGCCATATTAACTAAATTATTAATTATGATAGCTTCTTATATACTTATAGGAATAAGTTTTGTTGTTGTTACTAGCTCTTTTTTTTAAGATTACTAGGGATTAAATCAGTAACGCATACTTCCAATATATCAGCAATAAAAATCAGCCAAGACAATTTTATTTGCACAATTCCTCTTTCCCATTGCTCTAAGCTCTTTGCACTAACTCCAAGCTTTTCCGATACTTCTCTGCGACTCTTTCCTTTAGCATCTCTAATCTTTCTTAGATTTTTTCCGATAAGATTATTGACTGCCTTATTTGTTAATTTATTTGATTTCATTTAATTGTAATTTTAGGTTGTTTAAAAATCTTTTAGCATGCTTGGTAGGAATAGTTTTGTTATTTTTAAAAAGATCATCAAACCTATCCACCAAGTTATTAATAGAAATTATTTTATTTTCTAATTCTTTTATAGTCATTTTTATTGTAATTTAGTTTTTAACTCGTCTTTCTTATTTTCTACTGCCTCGTGCATTTTTGGCATTCTGCTTTTTAAAGTTTTTAAATCTGTTGCGTTTTCTTCCCATATTTCTCTTAAATTATCTAAACTAACAGCTTGCTTTAATTCGTCAATAATACTATCCCTTAAGTCTTTGCACTCATCATATAAAGATTGTTTTTCTTCTTCCAGAATATCATCTTTTTCCGATGATGGTATATCTTCGCCAGCATAGATATATAAACCTAATCCGTGCATGGCAACATTTTTAACCAAACATCTCATAATTGCTGTATTAATATCAAACATTGTCGCTGCCTCAACTTGCTTTTCTTCAAACAAATAATTACCTTTAGCGTCTTTCGATCTAATATATTTATTATATTTTGTACTCCATTCTTTTTTTTGCACTTTGTATGTATAAGGCTCGCTTTTCATCGCTTTATTTGCTCCATCCATAACTGGTAACCACATCTCGTGAGTTATATTATTAATTGTAACTTTTGTGTAAACCATATAACCCTCTTCAGACTTGAAAAATGGGAGACCACTTTCATTTTTTACAACTTCATATTGAATAGAAGAGTGTCTTTTTTTAATTTCTTGCCAAGCCCAAGCCCATGATAAATAAGATAATCCATTTTTTTTCTCAATTTTGTTTTGAACATTTATATTGTTTAATTGCTCAAAATAGTTTAGTTTTTCTTCTTCTGTCATAATTTTTTGATTAAGTTAATTACATAAATAAGTTTATAACCTACAATTCTAAATATCAAGCATAAATATTAATTATTTTAATTTAATGTTGTTATCGTTTTATTTATCTCTTGCTTTCTTTTCGATATAAGCACCTATTGCGGCAGTTGCTTTGTGCTTCTAATACCGCATAATTCTGAAAAGTGCGTCGAACATCAAAACCCTCTCCGCTTGCAGCAGCCTGTGTTATTTGTCCTGCTCTTGTTAAATCTATTATATGAGTAAATGGAATATCGCTATTTATAACTTTCCATAAGAACAAGCCATTTTTTCTTAAATACTGTTTAGGATCTTGTAAATTTGTTTCTGTCAATCTCTCAATAATAAAACCATCTTTGTTTTCGTCGTAATAATCGCAACTTAAATCATTTGATATTTTCCAAGCATCTTTTTTATAATTCATATTAAAGTTCTTATATAAATCTAAAATTCTATCGTGAAATACTTTTAAGCGGTCTTTATGCATTTTAACTTGATTTTTTATTTCTTCTTCATTGTTAGATTCAAACTTTGAGTAATACCTAACATCATTTTTTTTATCGTGCCAATATGTTTTAAAGTTCTTAGCTTGTTGATTATTTATTTCATAAATATCGCCAGCAAATAATACTATATTTCTCATAATTATTTTAATTTAATGTTGTTATCTATCAGCCTTTAAATTAGGCAATGCCCAGTTTTTAGCTTCGCTTGTGGTTTCTTTTTTATTCAATTCTCTTCTCCAATCTTCTATTTGTGGCTTGTCAATATCTTTTAAATTATCAAAAGCTTGTGTAATTTGCTCTAAATTATAAGGTCTTAACTCACTTGCTAAAGAATTAAATAAATAATCTCCTTTGTTTATTTCAAAAAATTTATAAATTGTAGAGATTAATTTTTGCTTTCCATCTTTTATTATTTCTAGTTCTCTTGCTTTTTTCTCGCTTAGTCTTTTATCTTTCTCTTTTTGGCAATAATCAATAAAAACTTTTACTTGCGGTATTTTATTATAAAAAGTTTCTTTTCTTATAATCTCTAAAGTCGCTTTCTCAAAATCTTCATTTGTAAAATC
>CAACVC010000255.1_pt1 | contig 12157 bp, 22 predicted proteins | sample 2381761 | NCBI WGS metagenome assembly CAACVC01 (sample SAMEA5211966, study PRJEB30684) | marine metagenome | biome: Marine; feature: Epipelagic; material: Water | collected 2015-10-15 | depth 45 m
ACTATAACACAAGCATTTTCAAATGTTCTACCTCTAAAATGGGCTAATGATACTAGTTCAATATTATCATCATTTTCCATTTTTTCAAGTATAGCTGGTTTATTGTATACTTTTCTCATATTAGAACGAATTGGCACTAACCAAGGTTCCATTTTTTCATTTAATGAACCTGGTAGATAACCATTATCTTCATTTGCTACCGTTGGTCTTGTTATAACAATTTGATTAACTGTTCGTTTAAAAAACATGTCTAATGCAACCTGTACAGCTAATAGTGTTTTACCACTACCTGCTTTACCTATAATAAAGTTATAAGGATGATGTAATATTTCAGCTTTAGCTAATTTTTGTTCATCTGATAAAGAAATACTAAACTTAATATTTCCTTTTGGTGGGTTTTTTGCTATATTTTCTGGCATTATTTTCTTCTTTTTACTTTAGCTTGAATTTCTATTGAAATTGCTAATATATCTCTTTCTTCTTCTTTAGCAGTGCCCCATTTCCAAGCTGCTGTGGTTTGGTAAAAATCAATTTTGGTTTTTAAAGAATTGCAAGAGACTTCAAAAGCTTCTTTATATTCTTCTTCACTTAGTTCTTCTAATTCTAATCCTATTTCTTCAGCTTTAACACACATCCCTAATATATTTTCATCTTGATATAGTTCATTTAGATCCTTAAAATCTTCTTCATCCCCACCTTTATCAGGATGGAATTCTTTAGCTAACTCTTTATATAATTCTTTTCCTTTTTTAGGTGGTAAGGATTCTATTAACTCTTCTATATCTTTAACATCATTGTAAGATTCCGGTATAGTTGGTAATGGAGGAGGCTCTACTATAAAATCATTATTAAATTTAATAGTATACTTATCCATTTTTTCTTGAATTTCATCCATTTCTGCCTCTAAATACTTGTATTTATATATCCATTTTTTATAAGACATATTTTTCTTTATATGTTTTAATAAAGCTTTCTCCTATTGATAAATGTAATATTTCTGCTTTAGAAGGAACTCCAGGCAGTTTACCTTTTTCAAGATCATCTATAACTTCATCTACGTTTCTAGTTTTATAAACTTTCATTTTTGTTTTAGCGTTTGAACGGTTTGACGTTTTAAATACTAATACTGTTGGGTATACATATGACTTTTCTCTAGGCATTTGTTAAAATTTAATATTATTAAATATATTAATTTCATTCTGGTGTTTATTAGGATTTAAAAATATAGTATCTCCAGGATAATGTGTTCCAATTTTAATTGGGTAATCTTTATATCCTAAACTATATAAATAATCAAACAATGGTTGTTCGTTTGGAGGAATAGCATCTACTCCATGTTCCCTTCCCCATTCAGAATGAGAACAAAGTCCTGCTTCTAAAAATAAAATAGGGTGGTATTTTGATAGTGTTTTTTTAGCACTAATTAAAGCATCATATTCCATACCTTGTATATCAAGTTTTATAAAATCTAACCTTGGTAATTCTAAAGAATCTATACCTGTTATAGGAATATGAGGTTCATCTTTACTAGCTTCTATTAAATCACTCCCACCGTAATTGATTATCCCCCCTTCAAAAAATTGTTTTTCTATTGGAGAAATTTTTAATTGATTATTTTTACTATCATCACCTAAACCTAAACGATATTGTTCTACAATAGTAGATAAACCATTAATTAGTATATTAGTAGATAAAATGTTAAATATATAGTTTTGAACTTCAAAACATAAAACTTTTCCTTTAGAGGCCAATTTTCCAAATTGTACACTATGATAACCTATATTAGCACCTCCATCTATTACATAATCTTCAGGTTTAATCATTTTAGAATAATAAGTGTAAAGATGAGGTTCCCAAATTCCTCTTTGTTTTATGTTTTCAGAAATAAGATCATTTTCAATTAAACAATAATCTCCTAATTGGGTGTTGTGAATGTATATATTATTTTCCATTTTTATTTTAATTTTTTATTAATAAAATCTCCTTCATCTATTGATTTAAATAAGTGGCAATACTTACAAATTAACTGATAGTTAGATGGTTGTTCACCTTCTAATGTACCCTTAATTTTAGGATTAATATGATCAACATCCATTCCTTGTATTACATCTTTTAATGTACGATGAGGAAATCGCTTTTGCAAATCATCTTTACAAATTTCACATATTGTACCTTCTCCTTTTAATATTTTTTCTAGTTTATACATTAGCCAAGGTCTTGATGGAGCATTCCTAACCCACTCTTTATATTTTCTATGAGTAGAACAAAATTTATACCTTTGAGATTTATTGTAAAATTCTGTTTCTTCGTTACACCAACTTACTTGACACACCTTTTACCTTTTTTAGTTAATTTATTTTGCTTTTTTTCTAGCTTTAATTTTTCAGCTATTATTTGCCTATATATAGGACTTTCCATTTCACAGTAATATCTACCTTTCATTTTTTAACTTTAGATTCCATTGCTTTAATATGCTTACATCTTCTATCCTTTGCTCTCCATGTACCAGGACAATCACAATATATCTTACCTGAATCTGGGAAGTATTTGGTTGTATATTCAATATCACTTGAACTACTCATACTAGTTTCTATAATTGGATCCTTTCGCTTAGCAACTTTTGGTTTAATATTAATAATATCATTTAATGTTGTTTCAGGATGTACCTTTTCCATTGATGGTAATATAAATTTATCACCATTATTATCTGTGTATAATGAGGCACTTAAATATGGGTGCTTCATTTCATAGTAAAATCTTTGTACATTTACAAATTTACCATAACCAGCTGGTTTAAATGAAAATTGTGAGGTAGGACTATGAACTATTCTAGTTCTTAGATTACCGTGTTTGGTTAAATTTTGAAATTTGAATAATGCCATACCTTTATTTTGCTGTAATTACCGCTTTTGCATTTGATATTTTCTTAGCTAGGTCCATACCTACTTTATCGTAGTTACCTGAATCCCCATAAGTTAATTCTAATGCATAAATGATTTTATCTACTTGTTCTGATGTTAATTGTGTTGCTTTCATAACCTTAATTTACCGTGAATATACGAACTTTATCTTGCTTCTCCAAATATTTTAATGGAAAACTCTACCTGATTCATAAGCATCTTGTTGTGCTTGCTCTTCAGCTAATGCATCATAATCTATTTCATCATTTACAACTGTACCTGCTGTTCTAGCAAATGCAAGCATTTCATCACATATTTTGTTGATTTCTTTTACTGGATTTCCTCCAAACATTTTATCTAATTGATTCATAACCTTAATTTTGACGTGAATATACGAACAATATTTCAGGTAGCCAAGGATTCCACAATAGAACTTACAGCTTTTTCAGCTTTTTTTTTCTCTAACCAATCCATTGCTTTTTTAATTTCAGCACATTTTTCATACTTTTCTTGCTCTTCATATGCTATTAGACTTTCTTCCAATGTGTGGTGAAAATCTTGCTTATCAATAGTGATATCATATACAGCATCTTCATCTGTGCTTATTACACTTAAAGCATGGTGGTGGCGTTTTTTACTAGTGAGATTTTTTAATACTGTACTAACTAATGCTTCGTATACTCTAAAATCTCTTGATCGGATTAATTTCTCAAATTCCTCCGCATTTTGTACTTCAAATTCAGTTGCCATATTAAAATAATTTTAAAAAGTTAGTATCTATCTTCTTCTCCTTAAGTTTTTGAAACTGCTCATCTTTTTTAAGCATTTGTGTAGCTAATTTTTCTACATGCTTAGATTTTTGCTTATCAAAATCATTTACGATTTTCTCGTGTTTCTTTTTTTTAAGAAGTGGTTTGACTTTTCTCATCAATTATAAATATATGAAGATGAGATGTTACTGGCAAATTATCTATATGAAACTAGATTATAAGGGTCATCATCGTCTATAGGGTTTTCACCATCTAGACCTAACTCCTTTAACCTTTGTAAATGATAGTCGTCTAATTGCATATCTACAGCATCTGTAGTTTTAGTAACTGATTTGTTTTCTTCTAATTTTATTATGTCTTTTTTGGAATAAACATCTCCAACATATAAAAAATGACAATTATAACATAAAAACTCTATATTATCTAAATTATAATTTGTTAGGTTTTGGTCTTTAAAATTTAATATTAATGGGATTTTATGATCAATTACTCTATTTTCACTAAAACCACATTTATTACAGCATTCTTCTAAATAACCCTCTGTTGTTAATCTATATTTTAATTTATCAGCTGAAAATGAGGATGCGTCTATTTTACCTTCTATTATATCTAATAAAGCAGGTTCTTTACCGCTTGCTCTTAAAAATTTAGGTATGCCTTTACCTTGTTGGTTTTTATGCTTATCAAATAATGTTTTACCCGTTTCTTCATCCACATACAGCTTCATATAACGCTTTAAATGGTGATATGAGCAATTTAGGTACCTAGCAGCTGCCTTAACTGATTTAGTCTTATCCATGGCTGTTAAGCACATATCTTTTGATATGGGTTTAGCAGCTGGCATTTATTTATCTGTTTCTACTATTGTGAATGGGCCTTGTAAATTTCTACCCTCTGTTTTACTTGGAATAATTTCTGATTTAGTTTTATTTTCCATTTCTTCATATCTTTCAAATTGCTCTTGTGTCATTACTTCTAAATCAACCCATGTATGATCACCTGTTCCTCTCATTACAGGTACTCCCCTTTTAGCTGATACTGTAGAGCAATTTATACAAACATGATAACCTAATTCTTTTCGTTTTAATGGCATTGGGTTTCCACATTTTGGACATGCTATCATTTCTAATTTTTCCATTGTTTTTGTTTGATACATATATTAATCTTTAAATAACTTTAATTTTTTACACACATTGTATACTTGTAATGGTGTTTTTGCTTTATACCTTTTACCAGTTTCTTTATCTTCTATATATTGGTCTTCATCTTCAATTTTAGCCCCATTAACATACCAAAATATTACTTCAGCTATTTTATCACCATAATTTTCATATACTAAATCTTCTATAGTTTGAAAATATAAATCCTCATACATTATAAGATTTATACCATATTCTGTAAATACTTTATCAGTGCGTTCTTGAATCGAAACAAGCCTATTTAATATAGAAATAAAAAATTTCTTATGTTTATTTTCTATCTTTTTAGGGTTTTCTTCAATTTGAAGTTTTAAACCCCCAATAGTAATAGATTTTTTAGGGTGTTTGTTTTTCATCTTTATCTTCTAATTCTTTTAATTTATCTTTATAGTATTTTATAAGCCACCCATTTAAATATCCTTTCATTGTTAGCTCTTCTTTTATCTTTTCAATAAATTTTTTCATATCTTTATTAAATTTTTAGAATAATCTATTATATTATTGATTGTAATTTTTAAATTGCCTAATTCAAATGTACCTATCTCACCACTATCCTGAATAATAGCTGAAAGTTGTTGGATTATTTGATAATCTTGTTGATTAAAATTATTACCATCTATTTCAACTATTATATCTTTTCCGCCATTAAACCAAGGTTGTAACGATTCTTGTATTTGGGGGTTAGAATTAATAATATTAACACTTTTATTATATACAGGATAAACTATTGGTTTCATTAGTGGGGTATGGTTAACATTAGTACCCCATTTACGGATAAATTCTAATGTTGAATCATTCATAGCTTTTTTCCACTTTTCATGTCTTTCAGGATCACCATCAAAACTACCTGCTCCTCTTCCAGTTAAATGGTATACTAAAGAATTCCAGGGTTGGATAAATTCAAACCCAGCTAATAACATCCTATTAAATAAATCAGAATCTTCCCTACAAGAATGCATTACTGGGTCGTGTCCTCCTAAAATTTCTAAAAAATCTTTTTTATACATCATCCAAGGAGCAAATATACCCTCTGTTATTTTAGTATCTTTTAGATGTTCATCTACATACCTATTAAATTCTTCTTCTTTAAATTCTTCAGGGTATATTCCAAAATCTAATAATATTTTTTCTCCTCCGTTAGGGTGAAGTGGTGGTTCAATTCTTGTAGAACATACTACAGAATTAGAATTTAAATATCTATAAGCGTTTATGTCTGCATTTTTTCCTAACATCATATCAGCATGGAATATCATAAAAATATCTGTTGTAGATTTTTCTATGCAAAAATCATAAGCTTTACCAATACCATATAATTTTTCCCCTAATTTAGGGTTTACATAATATTTTAAATTATATTTACCTTTTACTTCTTTTAACCATTTTACAGTACCATCTTCATCTGAGTCAACGAATATAATAATATCATGATCATTTCTGGAAGCATTATTTCTGATTGATGGAATGCACGTTTTTAAATAACGTAGATTTGATTTACTTGGTATGCAAAATGTTATCTTTTCCATTAGTTTATATTATTTGTGTTATTTGTGTTATTTTCTAGTTCTATAAAATATGAGTCTTTATTTTTAAAACTTATAGATATATTTTTAAAATTTAAAAGGTTTATTAATGGGTCTTTCATTCTTTCATATGAAAGTTTAAATTCACCATACCCTTCACTTGTATTATTAAATAATCGAGGATTATTAAAATCTCCAAAACCTATACAATCTATTCTTTTTAAACCTTTAAAATAAGTTAGTACTAGAGGTAGAATATAACATACAAACTTATCAGTATTAGTAGTAGGTCCATGGGTTATTAAAGGAGGAATATTTTTAAGTGGGGGAGTATAAGAAGAAGAATAGTTATTAACACATATAACTTGTGGGAATTCTATGGATTTTTTAAAATAAGATTTTACTCTAGGTAATACATTATCTTTATATTCTCCCTCAAACCATTTAATTCCTCTACTTGTTGAAAGTCCTTTTTTATAAAAATCTTTTGAGGTTTGTAAATCACCATACATTAAAGTGGTTGATTCAAAAAGATAAGTTAAAAAATCTTTAGAATAAGGGGGGGTGGTTTTAAGATAATCCAATAAATATTTATAATCATAACGCCCTTTATTAGACGGAAGTTCATCAAATTTTGAAAGTCCATTTATTAAAGTATCAAAATAAGTTATAGTATTAGGATCTATAAAGGTCCAATAAGTTGGACATACATTATTTTTTTCAAACCAATGAAATGAGCTACCAAAGTATAAAGAAGGTGTAGATTTCAATATATTAGGATCTAGTTCTTCTAAGGAAAACCCAGGACCAATTAATAAAATATTTTCACCTACCTTACTTTCCATTATTAGCTAGCTCTTTTAATAAATCTGAAATTCTACCATCATATTCATTTACTCTACCCATTAATGTTCTTGCATCTTCGGGTGCATGTTTAAAAGCTAATCTTAAAATATCCATCCAATTAACATTATTTTTTGTTCTGATATTTTCTACTTCATCTATGATTTCTAAATCTGTTCTTTTTTTTACCATAATTTTTGTTATTTTTGTATTCCAGTTTTCTGTTAGTATATTTTTATATTTTTGGAGGTCTTTTTCATAATGAAAGGTGCCTTTTGATTTTTGTGGAGAAGGTTTAAGGTTATTACTTAAAATTGATTTATAATTGTCAATGAATAAATTTTGTATTTCATCAATTAATCTATCATATGTTTTTGATAATGTATTTTCTTCTTTAGAAAATATAATTTCTTTTTGGATTAAAATATCTCCTGTGTCTATACCTTCATCAATTAAATGGATAGTTACTCCTTTAGGAGTGTTATCTTTAAAAGACCAAAAATTAGGGTGGTATCCCTTATTATAAGGTAAATAAGATATATGTAAATTAATTATATTATTTTTAAATTTTTTAATTATGGGAGGCTTTATTATATGTTTGTAACCAAAGCTAATAATATAATCGATACCTTCGCAGCTATCTAAAGTTATTTTTTCTTCTGTTTGAATTAATTTGTATTCTTTAGATAGAAATTCTTTAAGTTTGCAATCTTTATATCCTAAAAATAAAATGTTCATATAATTTCTCTTATTAATTTAAATTTTTCACAATATAATAATCCTACTTCAGATCCCCAAACTTTCATTAAATTTTCTACATTTTGATAACTACGGGTATGGGGATATTCTCTCATTTCTTTATCATATATTTCTAAAGCTTTTATTTTATTCTTTACATCTATTCCAGATACTTCTATATATGAATTAGCATCAAAATAAGTTTGGGGGTTATAATCTGTAGAAGAAGGGACATAATATGAATAAATTTTTGTTTTATTACCATATTGAGGTCTAAAAACTGTTAATGCTGCTCTAGTCACTATCTGATGGTCTATGTTTAAATCTCCTATAAAATGGGTAAAAATAATATCAGGTTGATAGTCTACATTAGATTCAATAAATTTACAGATGTCTAATAAAGTAATAGAATCCATAGCATTATCAGGAAAATCCCCTGATGAGTATTTAAAAATACCTAATATATCTGAAACTTGTTGAAGTTTAGGGTTTCTGTTTTTTTCATTAGTTCTCCTGCTCCCTACTCCATCTGTGAAGGTAAGTAGTTGAATATTATGACCTTCTTGAGATAGTTTTGAGATTGTTGCCCCACATCCTAAAGTTTCATCGTCAGGGTGAGCAGCTAAAATTAAAATATTTTTCATAGTTTTATAATTGAGGGTTTTGATAAATTTTTATAGTAATTCAATGATGTTACATCCCCATGGGAATTTAGAAAATAATTATCATCTATGCAAAAAGAAGTTAAAGATTGAGAAGGTAAATAACAAGCCCCGGTATCAATCCCTATTTTATATTCATCTACATAGGGGTAATAAAACCCTGTATGGCCAAAGATAAATTTAAAATTTTTATAACAATATGAAGAATTTAAAAAATCATACCTATTAAATAAAAAATCTTTTAAGGGAATATCCTCTAAATCCTTATCTAAATTTATTTCAGAGATACCACTATGAGATATAATGTAATCTTTATAAATGTAATATTTTTGTAAAGATTTAAAAAAGTTTAAATATTTACTTGTTAATATTTTATAAACCTCAAAAACGTTTTGAGTATTAAATGAATTACAAGTAGCAATTCCTCCATATTTACTTAGATACTTTTTATAGTGGGAAGTATCATTTAATAAATTAAACCATGAATATTCATGATTTCCCCAAAGGAAGTGACATTTAATTTGAGAAGATAAATTACTTAAATATTCTAATACTTCTAAAGATTTAGTTCCTTTATTAATATAATCCCCTAAAAATACCAATGTTGGGTTTAGGTGTTTTTTCAAAATATTTGTAATTAAATCTACTAATTTATTGTATTCTCCATGTATGTCTCCTATTACAAAAACCATTATTTATTTTTTATAATTCTTATGTTCTGAGTGTTTGTATATTTTTTTAAACTAGGGTAATAATGCAAATTAAAATTAAAGAGGTTTTTTAATTTATTATTAGACATATAAAAAGGCTTAGGTAAACTTTTAATATTTACTTTATTTACTATTCCTAATTCATTTTGAATAAAATTAAAAGTTTCTTCTAAATTAGTTTCTTCTCCATAACATAAATTATATACCTCAATTAATTTACCCCAATCATAATATTTTATAAAGTTTTTTATTAAATAAAGTAAATCATCTATATGTATTGTTTCCCAATACCCTAAGGAAGATAATTCATAATCTAAAATACCACCATTTTTTAATTTGTTAATCCCATTATATATGATTCCCATTTGTCTATTTCCTCCATACACACCTGGAATTCTTAAAATAACTCCATTAATATTATTAGATAAACAAAAAAAAGATGTTATATTTTCAGCTATTTGTTTACTTAAACCATATGTACTTAAAGGGTGAAGTAAAGATGTTTCTTGTACCGGAGATAAAGCGTTTTTATCGTATACGGTCATAGATGACAAATATATTATATTTTGAGTTATTTTATTATTATTTAAGTACTGTAGGAAGTTACTATATTTAACTGTATTAGTTAACAAATCTGGGTGGGTAATGTCTGTTGTTTTAATTGAAGTAAGGGAAGAGGCTAATATTATTACTAAATCAAAACTTAAATTTTTTAAATTATTAAAAGTAGAGGGGTTATTGTAATCTAATTGATAATAATTTTTATAGGATAAGTCCTTAGTTCCTGTAGTATATACCTCATAAAGAAGATTAATAAGGGATGTATTTAAATGGGATCCTATATATCCTGTACCTCCAACAAGTAGTATTTTATTCATAGTAGAAAATATTTTCCCATCTTCTATATAATGTTAATTTGTTATCTACATAAATAGTTTTTGGGTGGTTTGAGGAATTAGAATAAGTAATATATTGGGTTATAAGATCTATATTAGATTCATATTCCATAATAGTAGTAGTAGAAAATCTAGGATTGATTTCAAAAATATAAATTTGGTTATTTTTTATAATTAATTGGACATTAAAAGGACCAAAAGGTTTAAGAGTGTTTACTATATCTGTGATTTTTGAATTAATTAATCTATTATTTTCTATAATTGATATTTTAGTAATTCCTTTTTTTTCTATAACTTTTTTACTACAAACAGATAATATTCTATTGTTTATATCAACATTTACCCCTACAGTATATTCTATTCCCTCTAAATTAGGTTGGATTAAAATATTTTCCTTAGGGATTTGTTCTAAAACATAATATGCTTGAAGTTGTTTATTTGAATTAATTTTTTTAATTCCCCTACTTCCTCTACCAACGTTAGGCTTAATAAATAATGGATATTCTAATTGATTATTGAATTCATTTCCTAAATATGAAGGAAGGAATGATATATTATTTTTTAAAAGAACCTTCATTAATTTATATTTGTCTAAACATAATTGAGAAAATTCTAATGATGGAGAAATGACTTTAACACTATGAAACCCTTCTAATTTTTTAGCTAAAATTATTTCTTCATCAATAAGGGGTAAATAATAATTTATACTATTTTCAACAATAATATTTTTAATAAAAGTAATATATTCAGGGGAAGTAACTAAAGGAGCAGGAGTAAAATTTAAATCAGGGTAAACAAATTTTAAACTTTTATTTGAATCAATATAAAATAAATTATAATTGAGTTTTAATTTATTATGTAAAGTTGGAAATAAAGATCCACCTAATCCAGAAATTAAAATATTTTTTTTCATATAAAATCATCTTCATTATACTCTCTAGTAGCTATTTTATTTAACGTAAATTCAAAATGTTTAGCTGGTATATTACCTTCTAGAAATGGTCGTTTTGTTGTAATATTATCTATAGTTAAAATGTCTCCTTTTTTAATATTAGTTTTTGCTACCACAGAACGCATAGCGGGAAGAAATGCTTGTTCTGAAGGGGATATTGAATTTGATGAAGTTTTTAAGATTGATTTTTCTGCAAATCTAATATGTTCTACCATTAATTTTAATTCATTTGGCTCTAAAGCAAATGGGTGGTCAGGTCCTGGAAGTTTCTTACTTAATGTGAAATGTTTTTCTATTATTGTAGCTCCTGCTGCTACTGCTAAAGCTGGGGTAAATGGACTTTCAGTATGATCTGAGAGTCCCCATTTGTATCTAGTATCTTGAGATAATTGTTTTACTATATCTATTCCTACATCTTCAATGGGGGTTGGGTAAGCATTGTTACAATGCATAAAACTTAATTCATTTCCATACTTACTTGATATTTCAAATAATTTGCCTAAATAATTCATTTCAAATCCTATACCTAAGGAAATAACTAGGGGTAATTTTGAAGAAGCAACCATTTCAACAAACCTAAAATCCGTAGATTCAAATCCTGCAATTTTTAATCTTTTAACTCCTAAACCCACTAACTCATCTACTGCCTGTTCATCACAAGGAGTAGACATGAATTCGATATTTTGTTCATCACAATATTGCTTTAAATCTTTTTGCCATTCACGAGGCAATTCAATATCTTTAATTAATTTATTTATATTTTTATACCCTGCGAAATTAGGTGTATTTTTACTATATAAAGTTTCAGATGTATAGGTTTGGAATTTACAGGCACTTGCCCCACTCTCAACAGCAACATCAATTAAAGATAATGCTTGGTTAAAATTTCTGTTATGGTTTGACCCAGCTTCTGCTATTATAAAAGTATTCATATTAAATGTTTTAGTAAATTATTTGCTTCTTGAAA
>CAACVC010000261.1_pt1 | contig 11882 bp, 10 predicted proteins | sample 2381761 | NCBI WGS metagenome assembly CAACVC01 (sample SAMEA5211966, study PRJEB30684) | marine metagenome | biome: Marine; feature: Epipelagic; material: Water | collected 2015-10-15 | depth 45 m
TATCTTTTACTAACCATCTACTATAAATTCTATATTCTTTTTCTTTTAAGAAGGGAACAACACCGACTATTTGAGAACTATTTCCTGTTCCTACTCTACTACCATCTCGGTTGTAGCCGAATGTGATGAAACCTTTTGCTGGGAAGTTAGACATTTCTACTGCAAACGTGTTGATCTTTGGCGTGAAATTTGGTGATGTTCCTCCTTCAAGTGCTAAAACTTTTAATGTGCTTGTTGGAGTAGCACCAATATAATCGGTACTAATTGCAAAATAACTATCTTTTAAGTCTGTTGCTTTTGACATCATTTGCAAGTCTTCTGGTGGTATATCTAATTCTGGAAGTTGTCCAGTATCTGTTAATGCTGGTGTTGCATTTATAGTTAAATTACTTCCGAATTTAATCATTATGGGAGCATATGCTAAATCTGCGCCTCCTATTGCTGTCTGATCAACAGGAAAATCAAATATATTAGGAGTATTTGCAGAACCAATTGGAATATTTGCTAATTTATATTCATAATTACTTAATAAAAAACCATTATATAATTTTGGAGGATATGCAAGAGCATTTGTATTTTGTAATGTAACGCTATTAATTCCTTGTTCTGCATCACTAAATCCAGTGCCTGGAAAAATAGATATACATGGATGATATGGATAAAATCGCGATTTTGCTGTGCATTCTAATTTAGGTTCATCAACGCTATTTACTGTTGCTATTTCAAATGTATTAATTAAACTACATTCTTCAAGAAAAGTTAGACCGTTATCTTTTGAATATGCTACTAATGCCTCAAATTCATAATAATTTTTTATTTTTAATTTTAATCTTATTCTTGATGTTGCTGTGTTTTGGTTAAATAGTGTCCAGTCTGTTAATGTTCTTGGTGATGGATATGAAACATCTCCGTTCCATGAAGCTGGATTAGTTTCAAAAGGAAAAACTTGTTCCATTCCTGCTTCAAAATTCGGTATTCTTTGTAATGTTTCTACTAAATCGGATTCATCTGCAATATTTCCTAGTCCTGGTATAAATGCATTTACTTGAAAACCAACAGTATTATTAGTACTTGTACCTTCACTATCACGAGGGATTATATTTAATTCTAAATCTTTTAATATATCTGCGTTATCATCATTTCGTCTATTTCTTGATAAAATATTATTAGTTCCTTGATTGCTTGTGCTATAAATTAAATCATTAACGAGAGAAACAGAAGTGGGTAAATATTGAAATTTTGTTTCAAATAATTCAGTTGCAACACCTATATTATTTGCTGTTGGTGTTATAAAATCGCAACATGAATTTATTAAAACAAGTCTGTCTGCTAATGATAATGTATTAGTAACATCAACATTATCAGTTGTTCTTATAATTCTAAATGTGTTAGGATCACTTAAATATAATTCTGGATTAGATAATGTGGCTGCCGTTTCTACGCCTTCCCCTGAATCACATGTAACAACAATTTCAGCTTTACCATCTGCGTCCAGTTTAGTTATTTTATATGTTGGGAATCTTCCATTATTACATGTTTGATCACTTAATGCAGTTAGATCACAATATTCGGTATTATATCTTCCTACACTACCAATTATATATTCAAATTTAAAGTTTCCATCAACTGCCGCTTTTGTTGTTAAAATTGCTTGTGCTCCTCCTACTGCTGTTTTTACGATTTTAGTTTGAGTTCTGGTACCTCCTGAATCACCTTGAAATAATCCAGCAATTAAAGGACGGTCTGCTAATCTAATTGTTATAGGTTCTTTTAAGTTTGTACTATGTGAAAAACATATACTGCTATGAGCAATATTATTAGGATTATTAGTACCTTGTATTTCTAAATTAAAACCTCTATTACTAAAATAATTATAACTATTAAATTTAAGGTCTGCATGTAATCCTACGCGTTCTCTCATTCTAAAAGAACCATTCCATGTAGAATGTATTCTTTCTGCTCTATTTGTTTCTGTTGTTAAATCCCCAGCACCATCAAAAAAAGCATCGTGGCGTGTAGGAAAAATTAAAGTTGCATCTGGTAAATTATATGGTAATCCTCTTTTATCGCCGTTATCGGTAGTTTCTTGATGTAAAAATATACCTGAAACATATTGCTTACCAACATTATCTGTTTCTAAAACTGTTCCAGATGCTGGATTTAATAAACTATGTGGATCATTTATTGTATAAGTGACGCCAGGTTGTGTATTATTTTCTATAATAAAATAATGTGCATGTACATTATCGGTAGGTGATGGACTACAATATGCAGAGCGTTTAACACATCGCATAGGTTTAATAATTGTTTCATAAACACCGCCATCCTCTGCTATACCAGTTTCGTCAAATCCTGCAATTGTTAAAGTTTTTAAATTGTTAATATTACCAACATCTAAGCCAGTGGTAGAAGCACCATCTGTTATTTCATTTCTAACAAAAGTAAAACCAGGAGGACCGCCCCCGGGTGGTGCAAATGGGTTCTGTGGTCTTTGTGTTGAGAAAGGTTCATTATTATAATTTAATTCATCAAAATTTGAAGATGCAAAATTTGTTGTCATCGTTGATTTTACATTACTATTTGGTGTAATATTAAATTCATATCCGTATTCGCTAACATTATCCTGTATCATTGTAGTCGTTAAATCACTAGACATTTTAACGGGATCATCATCACTACTAAAATTAACTATAAATTTGTTACCTACAAATTGAATTATAAACCTTTTATGTGGTAAATTCCACCCATTAATAGGTGTTAATTTGGTTAATTCTTTTCTTAATAATTCTCTTAAATCATCAGGAGAATATCGTCCTGGTGTTATTGTTCCGAGATATTGCTCTGAAACACTTTCGTCTCCCATCCTAAACACAAATTTATTATTAGCGGTTGAAATTGTAATTAAATTATTTGCAGTTATTGACACATCAACCAATTCTATTGTAAAATCTTTTAATTTCATCGGTTGCTCTAAATTAGTAGTAAAAACCGAAGCAACATCCTGGCTATCTGTTTGTTCTCTGTTGTTATTTGAAACTGCACATAAAAACATATTTATTATATAATAATAAAATAATTTATTATAATATAATAAATAAAATGCCTAGTCATTACAATTCGCCAATGAAAGCAAAAAAACCACCTACCGAAAAAAACACCTTCGAATCAAAACCTAAACAAAGTAAAGCATCAGAACCTAAAAGGAAATCTAAATCCGAAGAAGGAGTTTTTACTGAAACAGAAGGAGAGATTAAAACTGGAAGTTTAAGAAAATCTTTAAAAGTTAACAAAGATTATAAATTTGCTAAATCCGATCTGACACCATTACTAAAACACGAAGAAGGAAAAAAATTTATGTTTCAAGGTAAGAGTTTTACTATGACTAATAAATTAAAACGACAGATAAGGTTGGCGGTTAATATGCTCTGATTATGATAGAATAAATCTTTTTAATTTAAAATTAAAATTTTTTTCAGCATTAGTTAAATAATTATGATTTCTATCTGTAAAACCTCTTTTAATATTACAACTATAACAAACAACATTTCTAAATTCACCTGTTTCGTGATTGTGATCTAAACATTTTTTAAATAATGTTAAATCATTATTACATTCTTCACAAAATTTACAATTTAAATAATATTCATAGAGAGAATCAAAATCATTATTAATAACACCTTTTCTTTTCCAACTAGTAATTATCATAGATTTTATATAATTTTTACTTTTACGATATTCTTTTCTTTGTTCTTTATTGTTTTCTTGTTTTTCTTTTATTTTTTCTTTATTATTTTGATAATATTTTTTTTTCCATTCTTTTTCTTTTTCTTTATCTTTATAAGGCATATCACATATAAAAATAAAGTTTAATTTTTAAATCAATTTTATTTTTTATATTTCTCCCATATAGATTTATCTACACTCCTCGCCGCACCATTCATAATTACACTCGCAAGTCTAGCACGTCCCCATTGTTCTGGTGTTGTATTTGGACGACTACCGCTAGAATAATATGCACCTCTACCTTTTGATAATATTTTATCTATTCCTGTTTTACTAATAATATTTTTACTAATAAAACTATCGTCGTTTATCTTAACTCCATATTTTTTTTCAAAAGCAACAACATGGCTACTTCGTTTAGTTTCATAATCTGTTTTAGGTCTATCTTTTTTTTCTTTTATGCTTTTAATTTGTTTTTTCTTATCACTTTCACTTAATCCTTTTGGCACATATTTAGGATTAATCTTTTTATCACTCATATAAATATTTATTTATTTTTTTATAAGTTAAAATAAATAAATTGAGAGAATTATCTACGCATAATATTAGAGTTCATAGTAGGAGCTGATACTAAATTATAATGAGCTGATATGGATTTGGATGGAGCTACATTTTTAACAATAATATTTTTAGGTGTTGGAATATCTTTTAAATCAGGAGCGGTTGGTGGTGTTACATCAGGTTTTTCTGGTGCTGTGGGTTTTGTTGTTTCACTATGACCATCTCCCCACCAGTGAAATGAATTTCCAAGTTCATAAATTCCTACACCTAAACCCACTGCGAGAGCTGATAATCCAAAGGTTTCGGCATCTAATGGTGCTGCTGCTGCTTCTCCCGCTGCTAAAAGTGTTCCTGCTTCGGCAGTGGTTTCTAACGCCGATGCCGTTCCTGCTTCTAATGCTTCTGTTCCTGCTGTTGCTGCTTCTAATGCTCCTGTTCCTGCTTGTTCTGTCTCTAACGCTCCACTTCCAACCTTTTCTGCTGGGTCGTCAAAAATATTAAGTGCATCATCTTCTAATTTTTGCTGTTCTTCTAAAACATTTGGAGCTTGATTTCTACTTATTGTTTTACCTGTCATATCTTGCATCTCTATATCTTGCGGAAGTCGAGCATTACTCGGACCAGCCTCTCCTTGTTGCACTACTGGTGGATCATCTACCGCTTCTGGTTTTTTTTTTGCAAAAAGTTCTTGCAATTCACTAAATTTACCTCTTGAACCATCAGTTTCTGCTCTTAATTCTACCATTTTTGCTCTCGCTTTTGAAGGATTTAATAACATTTCTGCATTACTAACAGCTGGATCACTTGACATTTCTGCTGTTCCAAATTCATCACTATATCCTGCACGTTCATCAGATGCTAATGGTTCTCTTTCAGTTATATTTATAGATTTTGATTCTGGTTGTGTTTCTGCTTCTAATTCTGGTTCTTTTCTTGATTCTGGATTTTGTAATTTTTTTCTTAATGATTTTGCATTTGGTTTTATTTTTCCGCCTCTTACTAATCCTCGTGTTCCGCTTGATTGATTTACGCTTTTTAATGCATATTTTCCGAGTGATGCTGCAAATGGTGTAAGTGTGCTAGCGAGACCCATTACCGCCTGTGCCTTCGCCTGATCTTCTTCGCTTACACCTAAATTAGTTAAAACCTCTGACTGATATTTTTTAACCTTATCACCATATAATTTTAAAACTGAATCATATGCATTTTCTTCACCAGTAAATGTGTTTTCTGCTTTTGCAATTGTTGCACTATATTTATTTTCTGCTTGTTGTTGTATTAAATTTCTTAAATTTCCTGCTTTTTGTAAATAACCTTCTCGTCTTGTTGAAAATCGCTCTGCTGCCGATTCTGAAATTTGTGAATTACCAGAAGAAAAACCTGCTACGATTGACTGGTATTGTGATAAACTCATTTACAATATCAAAATATTATTTGTAAAAAAAATAATATTATTTTATATTATAAATATACAAATGGATCTTAATATACTACCACCAGATACCGATACTTTTGTAACTAAAAAACAGACGAGCGAACGACAGAAAGCACATTTAAAAAAGGCTCGTGAAATTGCTAAACAACGTCAAATTAAACCAAAAAATGAAGAAATTAATGATAATCATTCTGTTGAAAATGAAAGCGAAGACGAAGAAATAGAAGAACAACAACCAATTATAACAAAACCAACACAAAAAGCAGTTAAAAAATTACCTGCTAAAAAAAAAACAGATAAATACAGATTAACCGCAGAAGAAATTGCAGAACGGGAAGATTTAGATAAATTTGAAAAATTTATGAAACACATGAATAAATATGAAGAAGTAAAAGCAAAAATTAAACAAGAAGAAGAAGATAAAAAAAAGATACATGTGAAATATACACAAGAAGAATATGATGAATTATTAAAAGTATTAAAAATACAAGAAGAAAGAGAAGAACAAATCAATAAACCAAAAGAACCAGAAGTAAAAACACCTGTGCAACCTAGTAAAAATGAAAGTCAAAACCCTATGCTATTATCGTCTCAATTTAATCGCAATAGAGTTAATAATTACAGACGCACTCGCTTTGGTGTTTAATCATGTTGTTTAAATAATATTTATATTGACCGATTATTTCTATTATTTTTGTTTTTTTATAATTTGTAAAATGGGTATGGTAGTAAAGTGTTTTTTATATACCCCCTCCTATTCCCTATAATATATATATATATGCAAAATATTTTTGTATATATATATATTTTAAAATTTTTTAAAAATGATACTACCCTAACCTACCCTACTACCCTTTTAAAAAAAAAAAAAAAAAAAAAAAATAAAATAAGAGGGAAATGCAGGAGGGTCGGTCAGTATATGTTGTATAAAGTGTTTTTTTATATTTTGTAAAAAAGGTAGTATAAATTTAACCTACCCATTATTTATTATTTCATCAACAATATTCCAATCAATCGCTATTTTACTTAAATTATGTGCTTTATATTTTTCATAACAATTTTTCCATTTTTTATAATTTATAAATTTACTATGAAATATTTTATAATGTGGTATATTATTAAAACCTAATTCTTTCTGGTTAAATTCAAAACGTTTATATATATCTTTTACTAACCATTTACTATAAATTCTATATTCTTTATCATAAAAAAAACAATCAATAAATTCTTCAATATTACATTTATTCATTTCTTGCATTTCTATTATTTCTTCTGTATCTCTTACCCTATCATTTTCAGGGTGAAACTTACTCAAATCTCTCGCTTTTAAATATTCATAAAATTTTTTAATAATTTTATCATTATTAATATCTTTATGTAATTGTGTAAAATATTCAACATCTCCTATTTTTTCATCACTTGGAAAACATAATTGAAATCGTCTTTCTTGTCGTGTTTCTTTTATTGGATTTAAATTATTTGTAGTAAAACAATAATCGCAATAATCAGGCATATCAATTGCATCAACGCCTTTATGCTCTATTGATATGCTTTCTCTGGTAATAATATCTTTTAATCTATCCATTAAAGGCATAGTATCTTTTCCATTTAATTCATTTAAAATACACAATAATTTATTTTTCATAGAACTATTAAATTTATTTGTAATTGTTTCAATATTACTTGTAGAAGTAATATATTGACAGCCCAAAAGTTTTTTCATTAAATTTTCACATATTGTGGTTTTTCCTGTTCCTTGTGTCCCCATATAAATTAAACAAATAGCAATTTTTTTATGTGGAAATTGTATTTTATGAGCGAACCAATTTAATTGATATTCATATATTTTTTCATTATGATTTGATGTAATCATAAAATGATTTAAAATATTTTGAATACTAACATCATCAGTATTTAAATATTCAAATTGTTTATTTTCAATACGGAAACCTTCCCACATATTATAAATATTATTAGGACATAATCTTTTATCAGGATATACAGAATATGAAATATAAGTAGGTATATCATCATTTTCTATATATTTTTCAAACCATTTACCAATCTCTCCTTTACCAAAAAAAAATGAAGCATTTTTTATTCTTCCTAATGTTGTTCCATTTTCTTCAATACCACGAATTTTATAACAAAATCCGTCCATATTTAATATTTTAATAATATGTGTTTCAAAATATTCCCGTTTTTCCATATCCGTGCAATCCATAAATTCTTTATTATCCCATTCATCTTTTGGTTCTTCAATCTCATTTAAATCTAACGGTTCTACAAATGATTTATTTTCAAACATAATATTAGGATTATATCCATAAATAAATACATTTAATATATTTATAAATTTATCAATACATTCATATTTATCAATAATATCTGTTTTTAATACTTGGAAACCATCAAATGTATATGCAGTAGGTTTTATATTTTTTGATTTTAATAATTCAAATGCTTTTTCAATTATTAATCTTTCTTCATCTTGTAATAAAATTGCAATTAATTTTCTTTCAGGTATATCAACATTTTTTTTATCAAATGGTTTTATTTTTTTATATCGTTTATCAGTAAGTAATTTTAAATTTTCTTTATTAAAATGTTCTTTTTCTAATTTATTTATGAGAGAAACTTCAATTTTTTTTAATTTTTCTTTACATTTTTCTTTAATTAATATTTTTGCAGTTTTAATATCATCACAAATTTTATAATAAATTTCAGGTAATTTAATATCATCAAATGTAAATTCATATTTATTTATAATAGTCTTTAAACTCCCACCATTTAAAATAGTAATAAATAAAGTTTTTATAATATCTTTTTTTGTAAGACAATCATTATATTTTTTATTAAAATTATTTAAAGCATTTTCATTAATAATAAATAAGTTAATAACATCATCTCTATTATTTAAATAGTAATCTAAATTTTCTAACTTTACTTTTATTATATTTTTTACTATATTAAAATGACAATTTTTTATATCTATATCATATTCAGTCGCTGAATATAAATTAGATCTAACTTTTTTCCACATAGTCATAGCAGTATGTAGTTGAGGATTTTTTAATTTATAGCGTCCATAAGGTTCAGTCATAATATATTCTACTTCAATAGGATTTGATTGGAAGCCCCTGCAAAAGTTTCGTAATCTTTTCCTATCGGTGTCGTTTATTAAAGGATGTCTAAATATATTTTTACAAACATCTCTCTTAGGATATTCATATAGAGACATAGAATTATAAATAGTAGTTGTTATTTCTTCATCATCCATCACATTCATTATAAATATATGAATATAATATATTTAAATTGTTTTTTTATAAAATGTAAAAATATAAATTTATATATTCTCTCAAAATAAAATATAAATTTATATATAAATGCCGGGGAAACATCAGTTTATAAGTAGCAGAATAGAATATTATCAAAATTATTATTTGCAATATAATGATAGATATAAATATGCATATTATGATAAAAAATTTAAAGAAAGAGAGAATGAAAAATTATTTGAAAAATATAATGGAGAGCGTGCATATTATGAAAATTATTACAAAAAATTTTGTAATAAAGAATAATATTATTATATATATATTATATAATAATATGCCCAGACGGCGATTAATACCAGAAGAACCAGAACAAATTCATTTTGAAACAATAAATTTAAATCCCAGTCCAAAATTTGATTTAAAAAATTTTATATGTGCTGATTATTTAAAAAATAATTATTATGAAATGGCGAAAGAATTAAATAAAAAAATTGAATGTCCAGTTTGCCTAGAAGAAATTTGTTGTCAAAAATGTATGAGTATATTACCGTGTGGGCATATATATCATCTATGTTGTTTAATGAAATGTGATATGTGTCCATTATGTAGAGGTAGTTAAAGAAATGATAATTCAGAATTGTCTGTTGTATATCCGCTATCTGTTTCTGTTTCAGTTTCACTATCTTCAACAATAATATCTAATTTAGATAAAATATCACCAGATGGGATATTTGGTAATTCATCATTAGGATATTGTTTTTCAATAGTTTCAATAAGAGCATCAAAAATACCCTGTAATTCTTCTCTTTGCAATTTATATTTAATACATGTTTTTAAAGTTGGAATACTTAATCTCTCGCGTGCCCGTTCTATTGCATTTTCTCTATTAAACCAAAATCGTCTTTCTGCTGGTGTGTCTCCAAATATCCATCGTGATGTTAAATCTTTATTTTTGTAAGGCATTATTACTATATATATATATAATAATATGTTTAAATATTTTTAATATAATAACAATTTATAAAAAATGACTGATATAAAAATTTATGCAAAAGATTATATGTTGTTAAAAGATTATCATAGAGATTATCATAAATTATATAGATTAACACCAAAAGGATTAAAATCTGAAAGAATTTCTAAATGGAAAAGGCGTGGTTTAATTGGAGATTATGAAGAAATATATGATATATATATAAATACAAATTGCTGCGATGAGTGTAATATTCCATTAATTGAAGGAATGCGTGGATTTAATAGAAAATGTTTAGATCATAGTCATGAAACAGGTGAATTCAGAAATGTTTTATGTTGCGGTTGCAACACACGCAGACGATGAAGGTTCTGAATTTGTTTGATAAGATAAATGAGCTGAAACTGAATGCATACTATTTTCAGCATCTTCAATAATATTAATAATATTATTAGATTTTTCTATTCTATTAGCATATGCTCTTCTTATTGTATTTATTGTAATATTTTTTCCTCCACTTAATTTATTAAATAATCTATGTGTTTTTTTAGCCATAGTATTTTCAACAACACGCTTTTCTCTGTATTCAAACAACCATTTTTGATTTGTATTAATATAATTAATAATTTCATCAGGCACGGTTCTAATAATCTGCCCACCACTTCCAGACGTCTTATATTCGTTAAAAATCATCTTTTTAGCATCAATAATATAATAATTAAAACTAGTATCCTCTCCGTCTGTAAAAGTATTAACGATTTTCATATTAGCAAAATCGTTGCGGGGTATCAGGTTAATACCGGGTGAAATATATAATTTATATAATAATTTATCATCACGACTTAAATCTAAATTTGGGTCATCTAATTTATATTTAAGTTCTTCTAAATAACTAAATTCAATATCGTTAGGTTTTTTCTTTTGTTGTTGAATTTTTGATTGGGTTAATAAAGCATTAGCAATTTTTTTTAAAAATTTAATGTTTTTCTCTCCCAAATCATTTTTAAATTTATCAGAAATATCTGAAAATTTTAATAAATTACAACCAATAGACTGCATAGAATTTAAATTCATATTTGGATTAGCTTCTTCCATAAAATTCATGAGATGCCTAAAATCGTTATTGAATGGAAAAGATGAAGAATTTGCTAAATTTTTAATTCTATTTAAATATACTTTTAGCGTGTTAGCATTTGTAATATTATTAATTATATTATCATTAACTTCTTTTAATATTTCACCTTTATAATAAAATAATTCGCTCAAAATTTCTTTTGAGTATTCTGTCATAATTTCTTTCAAATCAACTTTATCCATATTATATAAATATATATAAGAATTGTTTTTTAAATAGTTTTTTAATTATTATTTTGTTCTTTTTTTTTTAAATAATATTCTCTCATTTGTTGTTTTTTTCGTTCTTTATTTGCTTCATAATATTCTTTACTTTTTTCTTTATAATATTCTTTATGTGTTTTATGATAAATTTTTTGTTTTTCTTTATAATATTCTTTATGTGTTTCACGATAAATTTTATCAGTCTTTTTTTTGTGTTCTTTATTATCTTCATGCCAATTTTTTTGATATTCTACAATTTTATCTTTATTGTTTTTACGATACTCTACAATTTTATCTTTATTTTTTTCATAATATTCTTTCACTTGTTCTTTAATTTGTTCTTTATTATCTTCACGCCATTCTTTATTTGTTCTACCTGCTATATTTAAATTAGCACAAATTTCTTTATTTTCTCTTATTATTTCACCTTCTCTTTTATGTAATTCTTCTTTATTATTACATTTATAATTTTCAATTAATTCTATTTTTACATTGTTAGATACTTTAAATAATTCACGAGATGCGTATGAATTTCTGTGTTTATGAGCGTATAATCTTTTATATAATGGTT
>CAACVC010000262.1_pt1 | contig 11789 bp, 14 predicted proteins | sample 2381761 | NCBI WGS metagenome assembly CAACVC01 (sample SAMEA5211966, study PRJEB30684) | marine metagenome | biome: Marine; feature: Epipelagic; material: Water | collected 2015-10-15 | depth 45 m
TACCCAAGTTCTTTCTACACCAAGCAGCTTTACCTGGTATACAGTTAGGGTCAAAAGTTTTTTCTAAATATGCTGATAAAATATGAGGGTTATACTTCTTTACAAAGTTATATAAGACTTTTCCTGGTGTATTCCATGGCATGTTTTCCCAAAACTTAGGAGTGTCTATGACAGTATCCCATTTTACTCTACCATCAATACGCATCCATGCTTCTTTTGACTTTCCTGTGGCCTTTCTTATTGCCGCACCAAAGTCACAAAGTACACCGTCCATATCTAGGTATATTCTTGGTAAATCTTTTCTCATAGTGTACTTAAATATACCACATTATCGGCCGATTGTCAACTGGTAAAATGGTGTTTGTTCTTGGTTTGTTCTAGTTTTTATAGTCAACTTTAGGTTCAGTCTCAACTTTTGTCAGTTTTGAACCTGAATCAGCCATTTTTTTATCTGCTTTTACTTTATCAGTTCTCTTTTGATTGATCTCGTCAGCATGTTGATCTGCCTCAGTCTTCATCGCTTTGTCTAACATCTTTGCCTGAGCAGCGTGTTTAGCACTAGCACCTTTTAACATATCTTTAACTTTGTTCACTACTTTTTCATCATCTTTATTTAAGTCTTCTTTCTTATTACCCTTTTCTTTGTAACCACTAGCGAATGCTGCTTTTCTTTGAGCATCTGAAGCAAAACCTTCATCTTTCGCTTTGTATTTACTATCAATCTTGTTAAAGAAATCTTTTTTTTCTTTTGGTGACATAGAACCGATACCTTTACCAGCTTTGTCTAGTTCTTTTTTGAACATTTGTTGGTAGGCATTATCGTTTAATTTTTTAGCGTTGTTCGCCATCATTTCTTCAATGCTACCTGGTTTGTGTTTTAAATAACTCATTTTTATTTCCCTCTTACTTGTTTCGCTAAATCTTTATCAGCGCCACCCCAGGTACCTGAGGATTTTGTAACGAAAGAGTTTACTCTAGCGAAAGCCCATTGTTGTTGACTTGCGCCAGGTCTATGCCCACTTTTCCAAGCAGCCATACCTCTATCGTAAACTTTTTTTAATATTGAATAAGGCATACCAGATTTCTCAGCCTTCTTCTTTAAACCTGCAATTGTTTCTACATACAATCTTCTATCTTCACTTATGTTGTCTTCCTTAAATTTTTCTTTTGCTTTTTTTATTGCATCTCTAGTACCCATACCAGTTCTTAATAAATCATTTACATGCGATTGAGCTCTTTGAGATAATTTATTAAACGCTCTATCTAAATCTTTAGAAGTGACACCTAGTGTTTTATTGTGTACTGTCGGATTGAAAGCACTTGTATTTTCCATACCTAATTTTTTCTTAACCATATTAGTTGCAGTACCAAATCTTACAGCGTCACCTTTTTCTTTACCATATCTATCTTTAAAGTCTTTCTTTGGTAAATCATCTGCTACTTTGTGTACTTGTTTAATTTGACTTTTAGTTAAATCAGCTTCATTTTTTAACATCTTTTTTGCTAATTCTTTATTCTTACCTTTTAGAGCAGCTTTCTTTTGAGCATCATAATACTTAATCATATCTTTAGCTCTTTGTATTCTTTTCTCTCTATCAGTCATAGCCTTTTCAGAAACATCTTCTTTAACTTCTTTTTCTTTTTTGTCTTTAAAGTGTTTGTAAGCAACACCTACTGTTAAAGGTACCTCGCCTGTGTCAGGATTAGGTTCTGGTTTCACAGCTTTGTTTTTTTCATTTTCTAATTTTGTTTTTAAAATATTAATTTGATCTTTCAAAGCAGCAATAGTATTGTCTTTGTTTTCTGATTCTTTCTTTTCAGTATCTTTTACTTCTTCAGATTTATTATGTTTATAACCCATCTTAGCATATTTTTCATGGTCTTCTGGAGTTTTTGCTTCTACCTCTTTACCACTTTTAGGGTCATACATTTTATGTGGATATTTAACTTCTTCATCTAAACTTTCATTAGCTTTTAATAAAGCATCTTGTACTGATGAATTATCAGATAAACCTTTTTGTAATTTTTCTATTTCTTTTACTGCGCCAGAATAATTACCTGCCATTTTTTTAGCAATCTCTTTTGCCTTTTGTACTAACGCATAACCTTGAGGTGTTTCTTCTAATTCTTCAAACTTACCTGTCTTTCTGTAAATTTTATTTCTAGCAAGTGTAGATAAAAAAGGTATTTTTTCTTTTACTAATTGTCTTAAAGATAATAAGTCTAATCTATCTAAATGTTTTGAAAGCATATTTGCTTTTTGTGGTGCAATTGTTTTACCTCTCATACCACCATAAGATTTTTTTAATAATTTAATTTGATCTGTTGTAAATTCATCTAAATTTTCTTCTTTTAGTTTGTTATAATTTTTTTTGAAATAGTCTTGTGCTACGATTTGATTTGTTGATCTGAAAGCTTCTTTTTCATCTTTATCTAATACAACATAATTCATTTTACCTGTCGCTTTATCTCTTTGCATAGACACATAAGGATTAATGGTAGCTTCACCTAAAATACTTTTAACAGTTTTTAAAGGTAGTTTCATAATTTTAGCTATTTCTTCAGCGCTCTTACCCTCTTGGTCAGCTGTAAAGATGTCTTTCATTCTACCTTCTTCAATCTCATTGTCAGCAAATAGTGGTGACTTAATAGTTGACATAGTTTTTTTAAAAGCTTTGTCTTTCATATTTTGAATTTTTCTAGCCAACACTTTTAATTTTAATTTATCAGATATTTCTTCTATTTCTGTTTCTTCTTTTATATCATTAACAATATAATCTCTAGCCTTGTTTAAATTATTCGCAGATACTGCCAACTTATTTGTCCACCAAGTGTCTAAACTGTCTTCTGGTGACATTGAATTTAATTTTGCTTCTATTTGTTGTGCATCTTCTACAATTGTTCTACACATTCTTTTTGAAGATGATACGTCTTGGTGACCGTCTTCTTTGTAAACTTTTTTCATAAGTTCACTCATTGTTGTTCTATATTTACTCATTATAGTGTGCTCCAAACTTCGTCCCAGTTTAGGACTTTCTTTTTTACATCTTGTTTTAACATCTGTTCTAGTCTCTGTCTTAATGTGATAGCGTCACTACCTATAATTCTACCATAAGTATCGTGTATTGTTTCCAATGACTTATAGGCGTCTGCTAGTTTTCTATCGTTTAATATTTTGTCAGCGATATATCTTCTAACTTCAAAATGTTGGTTACCTGCTTGTTTAGCTCTTAGGTATTGAAGGTGAGTTGTACTCGCCTTGGCTTCTCTTAATCCAAAGTCGCCTTTTTTAAATTGTCTAAATGACTTACTCATCTTCTTCCTCTCCAAATTGATCTTCATGTGGCGTGTTATCTGACAAATCTTTAATAAACTTATCCATTTCTATATCTTGTCCATCATTCGTTTTACCACTTCGTCTAGTTTCTCTCGCCATAATTCTTTGTATCTTTCCTTATATTTATCTATTGTCTGATCCGACATTGACCATTCTTTTACATCTTTTTCTTTTACTTCATTATCTTTGTAATCTTTAAAACTAGTGATAACTCTCTTTAAATTGTTCTTTTGTTCACTTGGTTTATATTCACCACCTTGAAAATTAGGGTCAAATTGTGGTTGTCCAGGAGTAATCTTAGCTGCATAATCAGCGTAATCATGTCCTATATCATATGCTTCTGTTTGTTCGCCTTTCGCTCTTTTCATTTGAGCAGCAGTTGGCGCACCCTTTTCACCTTTTTTTCTCATTCGTTCACCTCTTTTTCTTTTCATGTGGATATTGTGCCACAGTCCTTTACCTTTTTCATCTAACTTATCAACTACTTCACCATACATTTGTTTAAACTTTTTAGTATGTTTAGATGGTTTTGTCTTAGCGCCTGCGTCACCTGGTGCGGGTTTATAGTCGGTATCACCTTTTTTGTACTTATCTTTTTTAAAGTGATCTGCTCTTTTATCTTTGACATCTTTTGATAAACCTGAATAGTATTTTTTTGGTTGTGTTCCTTTTTTCTTTTTGACATCTTTGTCTTGTGGAGTTGCACGTAAGTCCTCCTCTATTGTATCTACGGCAGTGAAACCATAGTCAACATTTGTATCATATTCTCTCACTTCTACCTCTCTATCTGCGGCTACAGGTAAACAATCCCATATCCACGCTTTGTGTAAATTGTTGTTATTATCTTCTACTACGATATAGTTTGTACCTCGTCTTTTGACTGTACCTTGTATATCTTCTTTTATATAATCTACTTTATCGTTTATGTTAAAAATCATTTCTCTAACATATAAATCTCTTACTTGGTTTTGTTCAAATCCTTCTAAACTAGCAACTGGTCTATAAGTTCCTAAACCTGGTCCACCCATCATTGAATAACTAGCGGCAAGTCTCATACCTCGTCTAACTTGTTTCATTAATTCATCTGCATCTCTAAATGTGTTTGGTAATCCTTTTTTAAATGATGTTATATCACCTTTCTCAGCAGCAGCTCTCATCTTACTAGCACTCATACCAGTTGCGCCTTCAGCATCTGGATCACGCTCTCCAGCAGATACTACTTTAATATTATCAAACTTGTAATAACCATGCCTTGACTTAACATCATTATATCTTTTTAGTAAAGTATCAAACTCTCTAATTCTATCACTACCAGCGACCATTATGATACTGTTAAATTTACCATTTAATCTAACTAGTATATCTAATACATTGTTTGATGGATTGATCTCTATGTTTCTAGCATGTTGTGGAAACATCTTTTTCATAAATGATAGTTTCTCTCTAGGAGATAATGGATTCTTTTTAGGGTCTTCACTTCTACTTAAATAAATTTTATAATTATTACTTTGTGATTTAACTTTGTCCATTAGTTTTAAGTGACCAATAGTTGGTGGATTAAATCTACCAAAAGCAAATGCGATAGTATTAACTGCTTCATTTTTTAAACTATCAATCTCATCATCTGTGACTTTACCATCTTCTAAAACTTCTTTACATTTTTTGTAGAATTTTAAGTAGTGATATTTTTCTAGGTACTTGTATATTATATTTTTAGGTAGTTTGTGTTTCTTACCAAATTGTCTAATTTCATCTGGCGTCATATCGTCATTGTAAGCGCTCTGTCTTTGTTTGACCACATCATCACCAATATCTACTAATACCTCTATACTGTCTTCTATCTCGTCTAATTTACTATTAATTCTGTCTTGTAAGTTTAATACATCATCTGTACTTAAATCTTTTAGTTCTTCGTAATCTATAATATCTCTAGCTAGTTCACCTTTGACTATATCTATTTCTTGTACTTTCTTTTGAAAGTCAGCCTCATACTTCTCAGGATCAAATGTATCTTCTGTAGGTTTTCTTATAAACTCATTTTCATCAATATCAAATACACCATCTGCCATAGCATCATTCTTTTTCTTTAGCTCTGGGTCTGTAATCACATAATAGTTTACAGGGTGTTTTGTACCTGGTACAAGTTTACCATTTATATCTCTTAAACTAGACGCTAGTTCTTTTCTAGCTGTCTCTCTATCTTCTTCTGGTACATCAAATAAAACATTGATGTCTAAATCAGCATCGTCTCTATATTTTTTTGTAAGTATAGAGCCAATCAAAGAATATTTTTTAACAGGATATTTTTCTTGGAAGCTATCTATCTGGTCTAGTATCATATCCACAACTACTTTTTTTAGTTTTGGATTATCTGTATCAGCATCATCAAATACACCAGGCGCATATCTTTGTCTAGGTATATCAATGATACTATCTTTTAATACACTTGGTTTATCTTTTAGATATTTAAATAAGTAATCTTTGAAACTCATTATTCGCCACCTCCGTTTCCACCATTACCATTACCACCATTACCGTTGCCACCATTTCCATTGCCATTTCCATTGCCATTATCACTTGGCGCTGGACTAGGTGTTGTATCTCCATTTCTGGAACCAATACCATAGTAAGGGTAATAACTTCTTTCACCTTTTGGCACACATACTCCTAATTTCTGATCAAATTTATAACCTGGAGGACACTTTTTCTCTGCGTGTAAGTTTATAAATTTTTTAAAATTTATCATATTCTTTTTTTAGCTTGTAATTCGTTAGCTATCCATTGTTTAGCTGTTAAGTTTTGAGGTGTTGTTCTTAATTGACTTCTAATAAACTTCGCAGCTGTGTTAAGTGTTTGTGTAACTAGTTCTTTTTCACTTCTATTGTTATCAACAATTAACATTCTATTTGGACTAAAAATTCTTTGAAACTGACCAATATTTCTTTGTACACCATTCCAACTATTAGTTACAATATATTCTGGTATTGATCTAGGTCTATTTTTATTTCTTTCTAACGCAACTTCTAAACTAGTATTAACAAAGATCATATAACTATCATAACCTATCTGATCTAACATTCTCTTTTGTGTATTGATTACATTTAAATCTCTACCAGTTGCGTCTATGACTAAACCTAATCTACCTTGAACATATGTGTCTAATGCTGTCGCTGTTGTCATCTTTGCTTTAGCTCTAACTATGTTTCTAAAGTATTCTTCTTCATCTGGCATCTTCAAAGATAGACCAGCTTTTTTTAAACCTCTTTCAAATGCTGCATCAGAGTTTACTAACTTTAGACCTGTGCCACCAAAGGCTGATCTAGTTACAAATGTTTTACCACTACCAGGTCCACCAGCCAAGAAAAAGGCTTTAAATATACCTGGGTCGTAAACACCCTCTCGCAATATCTGATTTAGTTTTTTCATTAATTATTTACTTTTGCTCCAGCTCTCCATTGATAACAAGACCAATATCTAGCTTTTGTTTTTGGTCCTGGATTATCACAATTATGTCTAGCTCTAAATGACTTTCTTCTTGCTGGGTCGTCTCTCTTAATTGACAAACCAGTTGTATCACCAAATGATACTTTCTTTACTTTGTCGCCATCTTTTACATATACATAAAACTTTTTAGAGCCACCTCTAATTGGGTCGTTTAATTTTACTTTTTTTCCTTGGTACTCTGCTTCTTGTAAAGGCTCATGTTCGTGTTCAAATATTACTTCATCACAAGCCTTATCGTATTCTTCAAATTGTTTAAATGTTTTTGGCATTAGTTACTCCATCCTTTTGGCATTGTAAAGTTAGCTCTACTAAATTCTAATCTATCTACTAACTTAACTGCGCCTGCTACTTTATCTACTGCCACATAACCCTCTGGACTTGTTACTCTATAACCAGTAGATGTTCTTAAAAAATGTCCCACACTTTGTATCTCACTCATTTTATTAATAAGAAAGTTCTTTGCATTCTGTAATGTGACATGAGATGCAATAGCCATTACCAATGCGTTCTTATTTCTATCTATAAATTTTGTGTTAGTTGCTAATATATCTTTGTATTTTTGTTTACCAGCCGCTGTCTTTCTAGCATCTATTTCTGCTTGTACAATATTAACATAATACTCTCTAAACATATCAACTAAATTTCTAACTTTAGCCATATGGCCTTGTGTATTTCTTATGTAATGATTGAAAAATGCTTTTAATCTAAATCCTACACCTAAACCATCAGCAGATGTTTCACTCATTTTATCTAACAAAGGTGCTGCCTTTGACAATGAGCCTTCTGCCATTCTTAATTTTGCGTTGAATTGTGCTAGTTCACCTCTAGTTAATTTAACTTGACCTGATACGTCTCTATAACCAGCACTCGCTAGAAATACGTTAGTTGCTCTACCTCTTACTGTACCAAAACCAGCAGTCATACTATCTAAAGTTTTACCAGTATATTTTGTGTGAAAGACAATACCCATTCTTGCTCTACTAATCTGTCTACCAATAGATGAGTTTACAGGAACAGCATATGTAATTGTATTTGGAGTAAATGAAATCATATCATCACCATCTAAATTTATTTTCTTTAAATCTGATTGTGAGAATAGAAAATCACCTTGTAATACACCTTTGATACCTAGACGTGATAATTCTTTTAATGCGATTGATAATTTAGACGCTAGTTCACCAGAGTGATTTTTTCTAATATCTGCGTTAGTGTAATTTACTTTAGCGTTTTTATTAAAGACTGATTTTGTACCGACAAAGAATTTGCCATTTTCTGGATTAATACCACAGATGATAGCTGGTGCGCCATCCCATTTAACTGTCATATTAACTTTTTTACTAGAAGAACCAGCGAGCATATCTCTCACCGATCGTAAAAAGTTTAACGCATTTTCGCCACCCTTTGATCCACGATTTATTATATCGTCCTCTAGGTGTTCTAAATGTGTATTTCTATCTTGTGTTGTAAAACCTTTAAAACTAAACATTTCTCTCTCATATATTCCATTACTATAACCACTTGTTCCATATAAATCAATTGTTTATTATATTTATAAGACTAAACTCTTGTCCATAAGAATTTAGGTATGCCACCATTGGCGTGCCATACTTTATGTTTGTTTTGAAACTTAACTAAATTGTGCGCATCTTCTTCAAAAAAATACTCACTTATAACATTGTTTGATGGTTTTTCTATTACTTGCCATATAATTTCTTTACCTTTCTTCTTCATTTTTTTAGAATAAGATAAGTTACCATCAAAACTACCTGGTCTTTTATCGCCTTTGTGAAATCTTACTTTTTGTTTTTTAGCCATTATAATTTAAAGTCACTAAACTTTTCGTAACTTTCCTCTGGTGTAGGATAATTTTCTTTTTCTTTTAACTCTTTACCACCAACTATATTTTGTGCTGAGTTTTCTGTATCATATAATCTCATTTTCGCTCTATCTACACCTATAATAAATGATCTATTAATCGCTGGGTCATTATATCTATTTTTTAATTGTTTTACTTTCATTTGACCTAGACCCTCTAGTTCTTCATTTGACATCAAGGCAAACATAAAATCAGCAGTCGCTGGTAAACCAAAAGACTCTGATGTATCTTCTAAACCAATATCTGTACTTACAAAACCAGTTCTAGTTGTTTGTGTCGCACTAAAGATTGGAACATCAAACTCTACAGCAAGACCTCTTAATTCTTCAGCGATTGCTTTGATATAGAAATAAGATGATATGTTACCACCTTTAAATCTACTTGACGCACATATATTAAGATAATCAATAAAGATTACGTTTGGTTTAAAACTTTTCTTTAATGCCAGTTCATTCATTAGTGCTTTGAAATGACCACTATGAGCTGACGCAGTAGGATATTCTTTAATAACTAAACGGCCATTTGTTTTATCTTCTAGTTTTTTAACTTTGTTATCGTATAAATCTTTTGGCAAACTTCTAATATCGTCCATAGATATATCAAATAAATTAGCATCTATTCTTTCAGCAATACGTTCTTCAGCCATTTCTAAAGTTATATACAATACATTTAAACCTTGTGTTAAAAATGCTGACGCAGCATGACACATAAACAAAGACTTACCAACACCAGTACCAGCCAGTGCGATATTTAAAGTCTTACTTGGTATACCACCTTTTGTAATTCTATTGAAGTAAGATAAATCAAATGGGTATCTTTTTTCTTTTGTATGGTACCAATCAAATCTAGCTTGAGCATCTTCTATATAATCATGCCCAACGTGTTTATCAAAACTTACACCTAACGCATCGCCTAATAAACTAGGTAATGCCTCTGGTGTTCTAGTCTTATCTTTACCATCTAAAATTTTAATACCTTCTAATACAGCATTATGTACTGCTCTATCTTTACAAAACTTTTCTGTTGTATCTAATAACCATTGTAAATCTGTTTCTTCATTTGATATACTAGCAACTAAATCTTTTACATTCTTATATTCTTCTTCGTTTAAATCTTTTCTGTTGTTAAGTTCAATTAGTATGGATTCTTTAGTAGGTAGATTATTATATTTGTGTAAAAACTTTTCTACCTCAATAAATAAAATCTTCTCGTCTCTTTTAGAAAAGTAATGTTCTTTAATAAAAGGAATAGCTTTTCTTGTAAAGTCTTCATTAAAGAAAAGATTATTTAATATTGTTGTTTCTAATCTATCATTCATCTATAAATAACTTTCCATTTTTTAATTGTTCTTCAACACACTCAACTAATATATCACCAATATAGTTTCTAAAATCATCTGACTTTATATCTTCTTCATTAGGATTGGCCATGATGTCATAGGTAAACTTTAAAGGTATTTCACCACTAGCATTTTCTGTAGTTGAAAACTTAACATTGTTGTACTTATAGATGATACCTTCATACTGGCCATCCATAATTTTGATACAACTAAAATCATCGCCTTGTCTTTGAGCAAAGGCGTATCTTTTATTGTTCGTCTTCTTCTGATCCGTACTGGAATTTTCGTTTTGCGACTTCATCTATCTTGTCTAATACCTCTTTTGTAAAATACTTGTCAGGATTATCATTTATATTCTTACCAAAAACTTTAGACCCATCTGGCATTTCATATCTAGTAGATACTTTCTTAAAGATACCAGCTTCTTCAGCGAGACCAATAAGACCATAATATTTGTCTAAACCTTTTTTGTAAGTTAGTTTTACATCTATTTGTGCATTTTCTTTTGTTAACCTTGACTTGTAATTTTTACAATGTATTATATTTCCAACGACCTCGGTACCGTCTTTTTCTTTTCTTTTACCAAGATAGACTATTGATGATGCAGCGTATTTTAAACCACTACCGCCGCCCATTTCTTTTTGTGGGAACATTGAACCAATGACATCATAAGTGTGGTTAGTCATTATCATAGGTACATTTGCTTTACCTAGTTTCAATGTTAAAACTCTAAATGTAGATTTGACTATTTGTGATCTAGTCATATCTCTTGTTTCTTTACCAGCGGCTGTATCTTCCATTTCTTTTGTAGTAGATAACATACCTAAACTATCTAATACAAACATTAATGGCTTTCTATTCGCCTCTGGTTGTTCTATATACTTGTCTAAAATCTTTATTGATTGATTTCTAAATTCTTGTACTGTAGCAACTGGAACAACTACCATTCTTTTACTATCTACACCACGACCTTCAATCATATCTTTTGAAATCGCACTTTCTGATTCAAAATAAATCACACCAGCGTCTTTATCCATGTCTAAAAATGCTTTACATATACCTAGTGCGAAAAATGTTTTACCTGTTGCGGCTTCACCAGCGATTGCTGTAATCTTGTTTCCTGGCATACCTCCATAGATACTACCAGATAATAATGCGTTAAATGAATATGAGCCTGTGTCTATAAAACTTGTAACATCAGCGCTGTCAATACCATCACTTACTAAACCAGCATATTCATTACCAGTTTCTTTAATTATATCTTTTAAAAAATCACTCACTTCAATTCCTCCATAAATTATTGTTCTTATTATATACTGTTTTATTTATAATGTCAACCGTCATGCAAGTCTTTATCATAAGGTAATAGATGGGTTGGTAAACAAGCCTCACCTTCCCACTCAAATCTCAATTTTGGATCTGCCGGAACATAGCCATATTTAGGTTCCTCATAATCTTTTGGGTCAACTCTTAACCACAATAGATTTTTCATTTCATCTATGTGTACCATACCAAAGTCATTGTACACACGACCTTTAAATTTATCAGCCATAAAGTTTACCATTTCTCTATTGTATTCTACTTTACGTTGATAATCCCAATACTCTTTTAATTCATTGTAAGATTGTTTTGTAATCGCCATAGAAATATTTATTATTTCTTTAACGCAACAATACCCACAAAATTAAAGTTCTGCCAAAAAGTATGTATCTCAAAGCCAGCGTCTTGTACCA